>Ga0187857_10000445_pt1 | contig 51322 bp, 46 predicted proteins | sample June2016WEW_8_10_FD_132984 | JGI IMG/M metagenome (GOLD analysis project Ga0187857, IMG submission 132984) | Peatland microbial communities from SPRUCE experiment site at the Marcell Experimental Forest, Minnesota, USA - June2016WEW_8_100 | ecosystem: Environmental > Terrestrial > Soil >... | reverse complement strand
GCAGGACTCCTTCTCTTGATCGAGAGGTCTGGAGGCAGCCCACCGCGAATGCACCGGGTCTGCGAGGGTGCGGTCGAAGGCTACGGCAGGGGTGTTCGCTCTTGCCGATCAGGGAAGCTCAACTTCCGTTCGACGGGGACGCGGCAGAACCAGAACACACCCCACGTGTGTCCCGTTGATCGACGTTCCACGCTCGCGACGTGGACAAGGGCGAGACGGCCGCCGTGCTCGCCGAGGCCCTCGAAGGCCGCCGCCTTAGCTGCCGTGCGGCCCGCCAGCTCGCCGCCACGCCGCCGACCTAGTCGCCTTGCTCGACGGTGCAGTACGGGGCGAGCTCACCCTGCCTCACCCTCGGGAAGCCGGGCCCGTTGACCGGCTGGGGGCCAGCTTGGAGGGGTCAGGCGATGAGACGGCCGTACCCGACCCGATTCCTGTCACGTCGCCGCGCCGCGGCAGCACCGCGGTAATCTTGTTCCGGTAGTTCCCCTTGGGAGAGTCGCTTCGCTTGGGCAGGACGGTCGTTCAGGACCACCCATAATCGCCCCGTGCAGGTTCGACGCCTCGACCGAGCAACCTCGAGGAGTCCCGTGCGCGTCCCAAGTCCAATCATCTCGCAGTTTGGAGGCGGGCTCTTTCGCAACCCGTCTTTCGGGATACTCAGCACTTACCCCCCGACCGCGTGTGGGATGGCGACATTCAGCACAGCTCTTGCCGACGGCCTGATTGCAAACGGCGCCGAGGTGGGCGTCGTGCGGGTGGCAGACGGATCGCCCGCCTCCAGCAAGCGGGTCATCGGAGAGCTCGTGAACGGCTCCCCACGGTCCGTGGCAGCCAGCTCGGAACTGCTCAACCGGTGCGACGTGGCGATCGTGCAGCATGAGTACGGCCTCTATGGTGGCGCCGACGGCGACGAGGTGCTGGACGTCCTCGCCGGCCTTCAGATCCCGTCCGTCGTGATCGCCCACACAATTCTCACGGACCCCACCCCGCATCAGCGGTCCACCCTCGTCGCGGTCGCTGCGATGGCGGATCATGTGGTCGTTATGTCGGACGCGGCCCGGGCGCGGCTATGTAGCCGGTTCGACGTCGACCCGGCAATCGTCACGACGATCCCGCACGGTGCGGCGATCCCAACAAGCCGCGCCCCGCACGAGCCCGCGGCTCGGCCGACGATCTTGACCTGGGGCCTAATCGGACCGGGCAAAGGCATCGAGCGGGTGGTCGACGCGATGGTGCCATTGCATCGCCTTCCGGCGCGACCTCGTTACCTCGTGGCGGGCCAGACCCATCCGAAGGTGCTCGCCGTCAACGGCGAGGCTTACCGTCACGCCTGTATCGAACAGGCCTTACGCAACGGGGTTGGAGCATCGGTCTTCTTCGACGCCGCCTACCGGGACGTGGCCTCCCTCACGGCACTGATCCAGTCGTGCGCTGTAGTCGTACTGCCCTACGACTCTACGGACCAGGTGACCTCCGGCGTGCTCGTCGAGGCCATTGCGGCGGGCAGGCCGGTGGTTGCCACGGCCTTTCCCCACGCCGTCGAGATGTTGGCGAGCGGGGCGGGCCTCGTCGTCGACCGTGACGACCCGGCAGCTCTGGTGCTAGCCCTGCGCCGGGTGCTCGTTGAACCGGGACTCGCCGACCGCATGGCGGCGGAAGCGTCACGACTGGCGCCCAGCATGGGTTGGTCGGTGGTCGCGGGAGCGTACGTGGCTCTGGCGAATCGTCTTCTTAGCAAATACCCGGCATTGGTGTGACCGGCATGGTGGAGCCCAAGTTCGACCACCTCTTCCGAATGACGGACGATCGGGGCACCTTCGAGCACGCCCGATACGGCGAGCCCAGGCGAGGGCTCGGCTACTGCACCGACGACATGGCCCGAGTCCTCGTCGTCGCCACACGAGAACCCCTTCTCGCGCAGGCGGTGCGCGACCTCGCCAGGACCAGCCTTCGGTTCCTGATCGACGCGCACGGCGTCGACGGCGGTTACCGGAACCGGTTGAGCCGGCGGGGTCGCTGGGAGGACCGTCCGGCTTTGGAGGACTGCTGGGGCAGGAGCATCTGGGGCCTCGGCACCGTGGCGTCTCACAGCGACGACAGTTGGCTACGCGAAGTGGCCACAGCAGAGTTCGAGCGCGCGGTACCGCAGCGCTCGCCCTACCCGCGTGCGATGGCGTTCGCCGCGCTCGGAGCAGCCGAGTTACTTGTTGTGGAGCCCGACCATCGTGGGGCACACGCACTGCTGACTGATGCTGCGGACGGCATGGCGCCGCCCCACGCCAATGCCGCCTGGCCCTGGCCGGAGGCTCGACTCCGCTACGCCAACGCTGTCCTGCCGGAGGCGATGATCGCCGCTGGCGCGGTACTGGACCGACCGATGCTGCTGCAGCACGGTCTTGATCTCCTGGCGTGGCTGCTTGACCACGAGACGGTGAACTGTCATCTGTCCGTCACGCCCGTGGGCGGCGCAGGACCCGGCGATATCCGGCCCGCGTTCGACCAGCAGCCCATTGAAGTGGCCGCGCTCGCCGACGCCTGCGCCCGCGCGGCGACCGTCGATGGCGACCGGCGTTGGGTTGACGGTCTCGTCGCCGCAGAGGCCTGGTTCCTCGGAGACAACGACGGACAGCACGTCATGTGGGACCCGGACACGGGAGGTGGCTTCGACGGCCTCACACCTCAAGGGCCCAACCTCAACCAGGGCACCGAATCGACGCTGGCTCTGCTCTCGACGCTGCAACATGCGCGTCGGCTCGTGACGGCACCGCAGTGAACCCGGTCGTCATGAGTGGGGTCTGGCGCAGCCCCCAGCGCCTCGCCGCGGACCCATCCCGGGTTGTCACGATGCTGTTCATGCCTGGGCGAGAGGGATTCGACCAAGAGGAGTCTCGCACCTCAGCTGTGGTGGCTCGCATCCTGGCGCTGGACGACAACGAAGTGGAGCGGTCTCTAGATGACGTCGCCTCCCAGTTCGGGCACCGTCACCGCGACCTCATCGGTACGTTCCGGCGGCACGCGGACGAGCTGGCCGATCGCCTCGATCCTGCGTGCGAGCTCTCCGAGACGCGTCGGCTGCTGCTCGGTGCGACGTTCACCAGCGAGTACGCACTCGAAGGCGCGGCACTCTGCAATCCCAGCATGGTGGCCCATCCCGACCAGACCGGCATACCCGCGGGCAGCTTGCGCTTCGTGATGAGCGTCCGGGCGATCGGGGAGGGACATCGGTCCTCGATCGAGTTCCGGACGGGAATAGTCGACGACCGCGGCAAAGTCAGCATCGAGGTCGCACCACCGTTCGCGACGAGAGGAGTGACTGAAGCCGTCCCGCTCGACGCCGCCGTCTTCCGGAGCGAGCTTCGTCGGCTCCGCAGCGATAGCGAGAGCGCCGACTACGTCCTCGATGCGCTCGGCGAGCAGTTCACCGCGGCGGAGCTCGAGGAGCAGCTGGGCCGACTTCAGGGCCGGTTGGCGACCCACAGACAGGACGGGTCGATCATCTCGCTCATGCGCAGGATCGCCGAGCGGACCTACGGCGTCCGCTTCCCAGCGGACACGTCGCTGGCCGAGCGAGTCCTCCTGCCGGCCATGGCTGTCGAACGTAACGGCATGGAAGACGCCCGCTTCGTGCGGTTCGAGGACCAGGACCGGACCGTTTCCTACTTCGCCACTTACACGGCCTTTAACGGCGTCGACATCGCTCAGCAGCTTCTGGAGACGACGGACTTCCGCGCCTTCACCTCCTCGCCCATCGTCGGCCTCGCGGACGACAAGGGTCTCGCTTTGTTCCCTCGCCGAATAGGCGGCCGCTTCGCAGCCCTATCCAGGTCCGACAGCGAGACGAACACGGTCGTTTTTTCTGAGAACCTGCGTCGGTGGGAAGACGCGCTTGCGTGCCAGGTGCCCACCCGGACCTGGGAGGTGCTCCAGCTCGGCAACTGCGGCTCGCCGATCGAGACTGACGCTGGCTGGCTTGTGCTCACCCACGGCGTCGGCCCGATGCGCACCTACAAGATCGGCGCCATACTTCTCGATCTCGAAGACCCGACCAGGATCGTCGGCCAGCTTCGCGAGCCACTGCTCAGCCCGGCGCGTGACGAGCAGGACGGCTATGTGCCGAACGTCGTCTACTCCTGCGGCTCCCTCGTGCACGCCGGCACCCTGGTCATCCCCTACGGCATCGGCGACTCCGCCATCGGCGTGGCCACGCTGTCGTTGCCCGTGCTGCTTGATGCTCTCGCCGCTGGCTAAAAACCTTTGCCAATTACGCTGCAACCTCTGTGCTTGCGGGAGATCAGCCACCGGGCGATGCGGAGGCCTTTTCACAGACCACTCGACCCCTGGAGTCCTGCCACCTGCCAGCGGGCTTCTGCACGTATTTCGTCACCGGTGGCCTCCTCGCGCTCGCTCGGGGACGTTCGTGTCGACCAAGATCTCCAGCACCTCACCGATCGACCGTTCGCGACCCATGACTTCTCGCAGCGGCAGGTGGTGTTGAACCTGGTAGCGATTACGCCGGCCGTCCTTGTCCTTGAGCACGTAACCCTCTGTGACAAGGTCGTTGACGATGCCGAAGGCACTACGCTCAGTGATGCCGAGCATCGTGGCGATGTCGCGCAACCGCACGCCGGGGTCATGCGCGATACATGCCAGGACCCGGGCATGCTTGGTGAGAAAGCTCCACTCTGTCATCACCCGCAAGTCTAGTTCATATTTTCCAGAAGCAATTTGCTAGTTACAGATAACTAGAGTAAACTAGTCACAGACATCGAGACCCGCCTGTCGCCGACACCCGAGTTGATCGAGCGTCAGCGAAAGGAAGCAGCCATGTTGGCGCGATTCGAGCCATTCCGGCCCCTCGACCCGATCACTGAGCAGTTGCTCAACGAACGCCGCGCTTGGCAGATCCCCGTGGACGCATACCGTCGGGGCAACGAGTACAAGGTGCTACTCGACCTACCGGGCACCGATCCGGGCTCCATCGAGCTGACCGTCGAGAAGGATCTCCTCGCCGTGCGGGCTAAACGCACCTGGATTCAAGCCGAGGACGATCAGATCCAGATAGCAGAGCGGGGCCAAGGTGACTTCAGCCGCCAGTTGTTCCTCGGGGAGGGCCTTGATCGTGAAAAGATCACGGCTTGCTACGAGAACGGCGTGCTCACCGTCACCATCCCCGTGATCGAGCAGGTCAAGCCCCGCAAGGTCGAGATCGCTTACGCAAGAGACGTGCCGCAGGTCGTCGAGCCAGTCTTGGCCGACGCTTGAGTGAAAGGGCCCGCGAGCCGGGGAGGGTCCCCGGCTCGATGTAGATCTTCTTGGTGGCGACTCGGATTCCATCGGGTGTGGACGTGCAGGAGTTGGTGGCCGACCCGGCATTCGATGAGCCCGTGGAGGTGGAGCCAACGCAGGTCATAGCTCATCTAGAGAAAGGCTTGGTAGCAGTATGCGGTTTCTTTACCTATATGTTGGCGGCCTGTTTTACCTTTGTGCCGTCGTCCTGTTTGTGTTCGCTCTGAACGCCTCCCTGGAGACCAGCGGCCTGTTCCTCACGGAAATGTTCCCCACGTGGCTGGCGAGCGCTCTCATCGCCTTGGCGCTGGCGCTGGCGTGCTTTGGCATCCCGTGGCTCGACGCTCAGATCAAGACCGGCCGAGGCCGGCCCGCCTAAGCGATGGTCCTCGCCGCGTCTAGGGGCGTCGGCCCTGGCTGTGCTTCCCCGGGCCCTATGGCAGCCACAACGTCGCCCGGGTCTATTGCGCCCGCTCCTCGGTCAGTGCGGAGTGCGCCGGGGTCGGGCGCTCCGAGGAGCACGGCAGCCTACGCAAACCGGCTCGTGCCGCCTAGCTCGGCACGTAAGCACGTCCGTTTCGGAGTGAGTCCCTGGCAGCCGTGCCCCGGCCGTGCCGAAGTGTGCCAGCGGAGCGGGTGCCGAGAGCCTGCAACGGACGACAGACTGCGGCTGTGCGCCGGCCACTTGCTCGTCTACGAGCTCGAGGCCAAGCGCGCCCTGGCCCTCACCGCCTAGGACCCTGTTGGACAAAGCCCTTTCAATCTGACTGGACAGAGGCGTAGCGTTTCATCGGGCCCTCGAGGGTAAACCCGCACCGAAGAACCGGGGTTGAGGGTGAGATCCGGCCACGCTGGCAGGTCTCTTGACCGCAGATGTCGTTCCTTCCTTGGGACGCTCTCGAGGGCTCATCATCTCGTCAGCACCCAAGTCCCGTCGTGGTTGGGCCCAATAACGAGCAACCTCCGCAGATTCAGTTTGCGGCGACGCAGAGCAAGAGCCATTTTGCTAAGCAGTGGAATCGACCGCGCGAGGAGTCGGCGTCACACCTGATCATCGTGCCTTGCGTTACGTCGACTGGTGACCTGACGGCGGACGACGGGGGAAGGGAGCGACGGCGCGCACGGCGACGAGCACAACCGGGCTTGAAGGGTGCCACATCACACGCGGCCGCGTGACAAGGACCGACACACCCGTCCACCTGGCAACCAGACTGGGCCGGTGACTGTCCGCCTCATCACGCTCTCCCTACGTCAGGTTCTCCGGCTCCTGCTCCTCACCTGCAGGTCGTCTCGCGCGAAGGACCTCGAGCTGCTCGTGTTACGCCAAGAGCTCGCCGTGCTGCGCCGCCAGGTGCCCCATCCGAAGACGAGGCGCGAGGAGCGGCTCGTGCTCACGGTGCTGCAGCGGCTCCGTCCGGTGCACGAGCGTCTCTCCAGCCTGTTCACCCCCGACACGCTCCGACGCTGGCACCGCGAGCTCGTCCGCAGGAAGTGGGACGGGCCACACCGGATCAACAAGAGAAAGACGATCTCCCTTCAGACCCAGCTCGTCGTCTGGTGGCTGTCGCAGGAGAACCCCACCTGGGGCTACCGGCGGATCCAGGGCGAGCTGCAGAAGATCGGCATCGATATCTCGGCGACGAGCATCCGCCGCATCACCGCTCCGAAGCGCCGCCCCGGACCCAAGCGCGATACGTGGCGCCAGTTCATGAGATCGCAGGCCTCCTCGATCATCGCCTGCGACCTGTTCACGGTCGAGTCGGTGAAGCTCACGACGCTCCATGTCCTGTTCTTCATCGAACTGCACACCCCTCGAGTGCTCATCGGAGGCGTCACCGACGGGGCGGCGAATCTCGCCTGGGCGACCCAGATCGCCCGCAACCTCTCAGACGCGCGAGAGGATCGTGCGGAACCGATCCGCTTCCTCGTGCACGACCGCGACAAGCGCTTCGGGGTAACCTTCGACGAGGTCTTCAAGGCCGAGGGCATCGAGATCGTCCGCACTCCCTGGCGGGCGCCGAAGGCGAACGCCTACGCCGAGAGATGGATCCGCACCGTGCGAGCCGAGTGCCTCGACCGTGTGATGGTCCTCGGACGACGCCATCTCGAGCAGCTGCTCACTACCTACGTGAAGCACTACAACGAGGAGCGCCCCCACCGAAGCCTCGGGCTCGAACCACCCGGGGGGCCACAACCTTTAAGAGCACTGAGCCCGGAGCCGAGCGAGATCGGACGCCGCGATCGCCTCGGTGGGCTCATCCACGAGTACTACCGGAAGGCCGCCTGAACCTTCCGATCGCGGATCGCCCGTCGGCGAGATCCGCACAACCGACGCCATTGGATTCACCGGGTTGGAATGCGGCCATGTTCTCGCTGCACATCTCTCCGCGGATCGCTGCGCGAATCCAGCCCGTCATTGAACTGCGCACGGCGACCACAGAGGATGACCGATTGTCAGGTGGCACCCTTCAGGTGCAAATGTGGTGCGCGGCGCCCCTGGACGCGCCACGAGGAGCCGATTTCAGCCCCTCGCACGTCCGTGACCTGGACTTTCTTTGGAGCGGACGACGGGATTCGAACCCGCGACCCTCACCTTGGCAACGTTATTTGGCATACCTCTGCCACCAGCCACTTTATACATTCATCAATGTTTTGCCGAGCTTTTGATTTACCGCTATTGACCGTGACTTACCTCTCTTGGCCCCGGCTTGTGCGTTTTTCGTGGAGCGCGCTCCACGGATTTTCGCACCACATGCACCACGCAAGTCCGCGGAAAGGTGCGTCAACCCTCACCTTGGTGAGGCGATGCCGGAGTACAAAAGAAGCATGAGTGGCCTAACCGAGGCGCTCGCGTAACCGTTATAGCGCGGATCGGGCAAAACTGGTGCCGGTTCGTGTGCAGACACCGAATAGTGATTCTGCGCTGAATCTCGCCGTGCCTGGGCACGGGGTCCTTCACCTCCCTGAGCTGGAGCACCTCCGGGGATCCGTACTTGGTGCAGACAGCAGCCTTCATGAGCCGGATGCTATTGCGTGGCGACCGGAACTAGGAGTTCCCCAATCCATCGCTGAAGGCCTCTGTCGTCGATTACGTCCTAAAGCAGCTCTGATCGCCTCAGGGCTTGGCCAACGCCACGCCGGGGAGACTCGGTTCAAGACGAAAGTCTGGTGGCACGCATTTCCTCTTCAAGTTCCCATGTCGCACCGCGGTCGTGCGAGGTCTCGCCCAGCCACACGAATGAGGTTTCGGTGATCTGCGTGAAGCGCCACCGCAACTGAGGAGTCTCCTCATTGCTGACGAGCACGATGTCGTTCCCGTCGGGCTTGCCTATGAACCGCCGCACGACGCCCTTGAAGGGCTCGATCCAGGTGGATCTCCACACACCGAGGTCAGCGTCGTAAAAGCGAACCGTCGAGCCGTGGAATCCGATGTGCTGGTCGGCCTGGCGTGCCCTGCCACGGCCTGGAACGATCCAGACGTCCTGCACAGCGCGGCCCTCGAGTACCCAACCGAAGTAGAGCTCGCCCGTCATAGGCTCTCTTTGGCTCTTCGGCCCTCTCCCTATCCATTCGAGGTCCCAGGATCCAACGAACTGCCCGAACAGGTGAAGCTCGTCGGCAAACTCTTGAGACGGTCCCTTCGCGACCAAGGCCTCGCAGAAGGCAACGTCGTCGTCGACGTCGTTTCGAGCAGTCATTCGCGTATCATCTCCTCGCGTGGGTCTCCACGTGCGCCCTCCAGGCTAGCGACAACACCTCCTGACTCCTCGTCGACACAGCGCAGCACTATGAGCTGGTCACGACCAGCCTGAGAAAAAGTGCCTCCTCGTCCAAACCAACCGTTCAAGACACGGACTTGCGGATGAGGTCGGCCCCCCATGCCCGTGCACGCTCACGCTCCCCGGACTTCAGAGGTGTAGGGCGCCAGAAAGTCGATCAGGCCCTTGAGCTGGCCCTCTTCGGCGTCGTGAACCATCATCTGTTATGGGCGTCCGTCTCTGCTACCTCGTCGCGTGTCGCGTTCTTGAGATGCTGGGATCCCGCCGAGGCGCGCTGGTCGCGGTCGTCTTGGGCTTGGCTGAGTCATACGTCACGCCAGGGAGCGAGATCCCAGCGATGCCGCGTTGCAGTGCACAGCGTTGTGTCAGTCGCTGATACACCCACCGTCCGCAATTTGAGACATGAAGGTGCGCGCGCGAACGACCGACGAAGATGGGCTCCACTTACTCTCCGGCCGGACAGCCCGAGGTTTCGATGAGATTTGCCGCAAGGGTCGCCACCGATGATGCGGTCGAGCATCTAGAGCCGCAATAGCTCCTTGCGCCTTAGCGGGTGACGGGCAGTTACAGGCAGTTCGGTAGCACGCTCGGTAGCAGATTCGGTGGGCACTGGCTATGCGCTCGTCTCATCGGCGCTCGTTCTTCTTCGGTCGTGCCAGCCCAGATCCCTTGCAACACTCGCGACGAGGCGATGGCGTACTCGAGGCACGCGCACCGAACTGGACAAGCCTCGCAGACGGCCTTAGCGGTGGTATTGGGCCCGCCCGCCATAGGGAACCACGGATCGGTGCCGGCGCCGCGGCACGATGCTTGACGCTGCCAGTGTGGGCGATGCGCCAGCAACGACAGGTCGGGACATTCGTCCGCGTACGTCCCTGCCGCGTACTCGGCGTCCGCGTACTCGTCGACCATCGGCCGACGATACCAATCAGGGTGCGACACGTGGTGGCGCAACGACGTGAAACCGCAGGTCGCAGGAGTGGTAGGGCATGCGGACGAATCACTGCATACAAGGTCTCGATCAGAGGGTGACAGCCGGGGTGACGAGACTCGCCCCGGGCGATGCGATAGACCGGGACTCAAGAAAGGAGAGAGATGTTCACCGTCAAGCAACTGCGCGCGCTGCTCGCGAACTACCCGGAGGACGCGCCAGTCACCATGACCGATCAGGCGGACGAAGAGTTCACGCTGGAAGACTTCGCCGGCAGCATGGTGGAGTCACCCTACCTGTCGTTCGTGATCCCGGGCGTCGTCTATCGGGAATAGCAGCACCGCCCTGCGGCTGATTGTCGCACCCGGAGCAACGCCGGGGCAGGGCACGGGGAACACAACGAGAGGGGATGCCCCATGAGCAGGACCAGCTTGGCGAAGGATCTCTGGGACCGCTCCAAATGGTTCTTTCGTGCCCAAGACGAAGACGCGCCGCCCAGAAGGCGCGAGATCGCTGAGCGACTTCGCGACCTGTCGGAGTACGTCGGAAACATTGCAACTGATGATGACGCGCGGATCCAACATTGGGATCGCGTTGAGCGCCTGATCACGCCACCGCTGCGGCCCAGCAGGGCGTTCTTCTTCGACGTCAACGAGTGGGAAGCGGTTGCCGACTCGGCCACTTGCGACGAGGCCCTCGAAACGTTCATCAGGTTGCGCTCCGAGGACATGATCTCCTACTGCCTGCGTCGCCTGCGCGCTGATCGAGGGACTGTCTGGAGAAAGGCGAGGGCCGTAGGCATGACTCCTGCGCGTTTCGAGGAGATCGCCACAAGGCCTAGAGGCCCGACATGAAGCCGTGCGGTATCGGCGCTACTACTCGCACGAGAACCCGGGCGGTAGCACCACTGTCACTAGCTACGGGCCGATCACGACAGGAGCTCGCAAGCTCTGGCGAAACGTGTTCGGCACCTGTCTCGTCTTCTTCGTCGCCTTCTGCCTGCTGAGCCCCTGGTCGCCCGGATCCAACGGGGCGGTTACCTGGGCTCTCTGCTGGGGATTCCTCGGCGCCGGGATCCACCTCCACGCGCCCGGACACGGCTGCAAGCAGCTAATCAGGACCAGAAAAGCCGAACCGACACCTCTGTATAGGTTGCTTAAGCAAACGACAATCGTCAGCGCCTCTAGCTGGTACAAGAACACTTGACGAGAAACCTATCAAATGTTCTGTTAAGTGTTCTGGGAGCTCTCATTGTGTACGCGCGGCAAGCAGGGGCACCACGTTCACACAAGGAGACCATAGTGCCCCCGGGGCCTCCCATTTCTAAAGTCCCGGGGGCCGGAACAAGACTGGAGGTCCGTCCCATGAGAGAAGCTACCCCTTCTGTCGAAGCTGGCGGTCGCGGCCCCGGAGCCGAGGCAAAAGGGTCAGTCCGGCTGTAGATTCATGCTCATCGGGTGACCAAGCCTCGCTAGCCTCCGGACTCCCAACTTGAATCCCTTGCCCTGCTGCCCAGCCAATACCACCCACCTCACCGACGGCCCTTGAGGCAGACTGTGGCTCTCGCAACGGGTGTACGTCTTCCTATTGGCTTGACGACCCAGGCTCCTAAGCCTACCCAAGACGGCTTGTCCGACAAGGGTCATCCCTCTGAGTACCGAACCTGTTGGATGCGGTCTGGAACCGGTATGTCAGTTCAGCGATCTTGCTTCGGTGAATGTTCGCGTCCTCGGGTTTCCACTGACTCCTCGATCTCGAGCGCTCTCTCTCGTCTGTCGTCTTCCAGCGACTCCGGCAACACAGTCTTCCGACTTGACCGGATCTCTTCGAGTTGCCAACCGCCAGACTGCTCAACTAACTGATCGGGAGACTTCGGCATCCAGAGTCACGCCTCTAGGCCGGAGCCGAGGCGAGCCGGCGGCGGAAAAGCAGCGTTCCGCCCGCGGCAGCTACGAAGCAGGAGAGCGCGCCCACCACCAGACCGATCCGGGCGTCAGACTCCTCGATCACCAAGCCGATCACCGGCCCTCCGACCGGCGTCGTTCCCTGAAAGCCGAGCTGCCAGAGCGACAGCACTCGGCCGCGCATGTTGGGAGCCGCCGAGAGCTGGATCGTCGAGTTCCCGATGGAGACGAACGACACGCTCGCCCAGCCGACGAACAACAACCCGATATACGACAACCAGAGAGCCGGAGCCAGGGCCGTGAACAGGATGGCAAGCCCGAAGCCCACTGCGGAGAAGATCATCGGCCTGATCCCGGTCCGGCCCCGGGCGGCGGTAAACAGGCCGCCGGCGACCGCTCCGATGCCCATTGCCGCGGTCATGAAGCCGTAGGCCTCCGAGCCACCGTGGAAGGTGACTTTCGCGAGCACCGGGAGGGAGACCTGGAACTCGTAGGCAAGCATGCCGACCAGTCCCATCATGACGAGCGGCACCGCGATGTTGGTGGTGTGGGCGGCGTAGGCGAAACCTTCCCGAAGCTGGCCCTTGGCCCGGGGTTCCGGCTCGGTCGGCTGCAGAGCCGAGCGGTTCATGACAAGCAGCGAGGTGACGACCGCCCCGAAGCTGGCCGCGTTGGCGAGGAAGCAGACCCCATCGCCGACCGTGGCGATGAGGATCCCGGCGATCGCCGGCCCGACCGCACGGGCGGCGTTGCTGGTCACCGAGTTCAAGGTGACGGCGTTGCGCAGCTCCTCTCGCCCTACCATCTCCCGGACGAAGGCCTGCCGGGAGGGGTTCTCGAAGGTGTTGTTCAGGCCCAGGACGACAGCTAGGACGCAGACCTCCCACAACCGCACGACACCGAGCACAGTGAGCAGCCCGAGCGTGAGCGCCTGGAGGCCCATACAGGTCTGCAGCATGACCATCAACCGGCGTTTGTTAACCCGGTCGGCGATGACGCCACCGTAGGACGCAAAAACCAGCACGGGGAGCGTCTGGAGCGCTACTACGTACCCGAGGTCGATGGCCGAGTGGGTGAGCGTGAGCACCAGCCATGCCTGGGCGGTCGTTTGCATCCAGGTGCCCACAAGTGAGATCGCCTGCCCGGTGAAATAGAGGCGGTAGTTGTGGACCTTGAGCGACGAGAAGGTCTTCCGACCGAGCCGGCGCAGACGGCGTCTCAAGGGCGACTCCTGCCTTTGAGCTGCTCGGCGATTGCCTCGAGCACCGGCAGGCCGGCACATAGCGCCGCCTGCTCACCGGGAGAGAGCTTAGCGAGCAAGGCGCTCAGGGAGTCGCTGCGCTCCGCACGGATCCGCTCGTGCAGCCGCTTGCCGGCCGGCGTGGCCTCGACGAGTGCCGCGCGACGGTCATCTGGGTCGTTCCGCCGAACGATGAGGCCGGAATCCTCGAGGTGGCGGATGACCCGGGATAACATGCTCGGGTTCATCCCCTCCGCTCGGGCGAGATCAGATAGACCCACCGGTCCGCGCCGGGCTGTGGTAGCGAGCACGGTCGTCTCTACCGATGTCAGCGCCGCGCCCGCCTTGGTCCGTTCGAGTCGTCGGTAGAGCCGGGCGGTGACCATGCGGAGGCGGACAGACACGTCCTGCTCGGCTGCGGTCGCCTCAGGCTCCGGCAGGACCCTGGTCGTGGCGCTTGCTGCTGGCATTCTCTCCGCCTTTCCCGTCGCGGTTCCTACGCTATGCCTATAGCTTGCTTGCCGGACATCAACTATTATACATGAGTTCACTGGCGTCGCGCTGATTGGAAGATCGGCCTAGAGGTGGTCGATCCCGGCCATAGCATCCTGCCGGTCGGGTATCAAGAGTCGTGGTCCACGATGGTCTACAGACGTCGGGTCGGTGCTCACCAGCGTCCTGCCTGGCCGCTCGACGCCCACCCCACCCTCCCGTCTCTTGCGCCGCATATGCCCCCGGAAGCGGACGCCTGAGGTGGCTGTGGCATGTGCGAGGTGATTCCCACTGTTGACCGCAGATCAGTGCTGCTGGTATATAGTATCATTGATACATTCAAGAGAAACCGGGTACCAACCAACAAGGTGGGCATAAACCCGGGTTCCGGTGGTCAGTTAGGAGAAGAGGCGTCTGTGCGGTGAGGGAAGCGACGAGCCCGAGAGGAGGTGCCACTACGCCCAACCTGCTGGCGGCCCGGTTGCGCTTGTCGATGGTCCGCCTCTCCCCTCAGCTGCGCCGGATGGACCCGTCGGGGCTCACCAGCACGCAGTTCTCCGCACTCGCCACCGTGGTTCGCAACGGCCCGCTCGGTATCGGCGACCTCGCCGAGATCGAAGGCCTGCTCTCCCCAGCCGCGACACGACTTGCCGACAAACTGGAGGCTGCAGGCCGCCTCGTCTCCCGCCGGATAGGCCCCGCCGACCGCCGGCGCGTGCAGCTTGTGGCAACGCCCGAAGGTACCGAGCTTCTCGAGCGGCGCGCTCGGATCGGCAACGCCTGGCTTGCCGCGCACGTCAACGCCCTCAACAAGGCCGACCGGCTGGCACTCGAACGGGCTGTGACCTTGCTCAAGTCGTTCGCTACCGAGTGCAAGGGGGAAGTGCCGACGGTGGCATGGGAACGCCGGGAATCAAAGGAGACGACAACGTGAGCCTATCGACGCCAACCCGGTCAGCTGTGGGGCCACGCTACAAGTGGGTCGTTCTTTCCAACACCACTATTGGAGTGCTGCTGGCGACGATCAACGGGACGAGCCTAATCATCGCCCTGCCGGTCATCTTCCGGGGCATCCACCTGAACCCGTTACAGCCGTCCAGTTTCCCGTACCTGCTCTGGATCATGATGGGCTACATGCTGGTGTCGGCCGCCGTGGTGGTGACCGTGGGCCGCATAGGCGACATGTTCGGCCGCGTGAAGATGTACAACCTCGGCTTTGCCTGGTTCACTCTCGGGGCGATCCTCTTGTCGCTCGTTTGGAGCACAGGCTCGAGCGGAGCCCTGGAGCTCGTCATCCTGCGGATGTTCCAGGCCATCGGTGGCGCGTTGCTCATGGCGAACTCAGCGGCCATCATCACCGACGCCTTCCCCTCCGAACAGCTCGGGCTTGCCCTTGGGATGAACCAGGTGGCTGGAATCCTCGGTTCCCTCTTGGGCGTTGTCGTCGGTGGGCTGCTTTCCCAGGTGGGATGGCGCTGGGTATTCCTCGCCAACGTGCCATTCGGGGTCTTCGGAACCATCTGGGCCTATATGAAGCTGAAGGAGATCGGCATCCGAATCAAGGCCAAGCTCGACTGGCTCGGAAACCTCTCTTTTGCAGCCGGCCTCGCCATGATCCTCACCGGCGCCACCTACGGCATCAAGCCCTACGGCCACTCCCTCACCGGCTGGGGAGATCCCTTCGTGCTGGAGATGATGTTCGGCGGTCTGGCGTGTCTCGTCGTCTTCGTCGTCGTCGAGCTGAGGGTGGACGAACCCATGTTCCGCCTGTCGCTGTTTCGCATCCGGGCGTTCACCGCCGGCAACGCAGCGTCATTCCTCGGCGCGGTCGGGCGGGGCGGTTTCCAGTTCATGTTGATGATCTGGTTCCAGGGCATATGGCTACCCCAACACGGATACAGCTTCGCCCGCACGCCCTTGTGGGCAGGGATCTACATGATCCCGTTCATGATCGGCTTCGTGGTCTCAGGGCCGGTCTCCGGCAAGCTGTCCGACCGCTACGGCGCCCGTCCCTTCGCGACTGGAGGCATGCTCCTCTCAGGCGCGATGTACGCGGTGATGATGACCTTTCCGGCCAATTTCTCCTACTGGCCTTTTGCCGTAGTGATGTTCGTCCAAGGGATCGGCGGTGGCCTGTTTGCTTCGCCGAACACAGCGTCGATCATGAACTCGGTCCCGGCCCGCCACCGCGGGGCGGCTTCGGGGATGCGAGTCACGTTCGCCCAGTCCGGCCAGCCGCTCTCGATGGGGCTGTTCTTCTCCCTGCTCGTCGTGGGGCTGAACTCGAAGGTGCCCTCGGCGATGTACAAGGGCCTTCTCGCTCACGGAATCCCCACTGCTACCGCCACTCAACTCGCCCACCTGCCGCCCCTCGGCTACATCTTCGCCGCCTTCTTGGGCTACAACCCCTTGAAGAGCCTTCTCGGGCCAAAGGTGCTGTCCCATTTGGCGACTGGGCAGGCTGCCGCCATCACGGACCGCTCCTTCTTCCCCCAGCTCATCGGAACGCCGTTCAAGGATGCCCTGCTCCTCATCCTCGGTTTTGCGGTTGTCATGAGTGTGATCGCAGCGATCGCCTCGGTGCTTCGAGGCGAGAAGTTCATTCACGTGGACGAGGAGTCGATTGCCCAGAAGGCGCGCATCCACGGACACCACATCCGCGCGCACAACGGCGGCGAGGCCACATACGCTCCAAGTCTCCGCGACGGCGAGGCCGATGAAGAAGGCGAGTCGTCGCCTGGCAAACTGCTCGGATCGGCCCTTTCAAGGCCCGCAGCGCACTCCACACGGAAATAAGACGCCAGCGGCAGAAGCGATCGTCACGAACATAAGCCTGTGGGTATCGCAAGCATCGTTGTCGGGATCGATGGCTCGAAGCCGAGCTACTGCGCTCTTGCGACGGCTGTTGGGCTTCGCGGTGCGAGAGCAAGGCTACCGGCGACTACTGCTTGGTCGGGATGATCGCAAGGTACCTCGAGCGACCTGGCAGTGTGATACGGGAAAGCAGGAGCGGGGCGAACAGAGGAAACATAGAGGAACGAGAGCATCACGCTCTATCTCCACCAGGACGCGTTGCAAAGACGTCAGATCGAGGACCACGAAGCCGTGAATGACGAGGCCGCCGGAACTCCCCGCTCAACGGACCGCCGAGTGCGTCTCTCCGGCAGCGGCGAGGCACCGCGCGGGCGGGGTCTGGTGCACCTTGGGGCGCTTGTCGTGGCACTCCCCGCCAGTGCAGTCCTCGTCTGGCAAGACGGCGCCGGTGGAGGCGTGGGACTGTACGCGGTCACGCTCGTCGGCCTTTACGCGGCGAGCGCCGGCTACCACCTGTTGTCGTGGTCTCCCGCCGCCCGCAGACGTTTGCGTCAGGTCGACTACGCGATGATCCCCCTCTACATCGGCGCGTGCATGACGCCGTACTGCTTGCTTGGTGTCCCCGGCGATGTCTCTCTCGTCGTTCTCGGGCTCGGTTGGTTCGGGGCAGGTGCAGCCGTTCTGGGGACCGCGATCCGCTTCGAGGCAACCCGTCGTCTCACCTCGTCGGCCTACCTCGTGCTCGGGTGGCTCTCTGTGGTCACCCTGCCCGAGGCGATCCATCGTTTCGCCACCCCACAGCTCGCCCTGCTCGGCTCGATGGGTTTTCTGTACACCGCCGGTGCCGGTGTTCTCGCGACGAGGTGGCCCGACCCCAACCCCGAGGTGTTCGGGTACCACGAGGTCTGGCACACGATGGTCGTCGTCGCGAGCGCTTGCTACTTCGTCCTTGTCTGGTCGTTCGCCGCGCCTCATCACTGAGGATGTCTGAGCACAGCCGGTACGGGCAAGGATGCACAGCGCTGACTTGTTGAACAAGATCACGCTTCACAACCAACACACCCGGACTCTCATTGTCGGTGTGAGTGCTCTCGACGAGGTGCTGTGCGCGCGGTATCACGTCGGCACCTGCTGACGCCCGTGCACCCGACTGGGAAGGGACCAGCCACGGCCGACGGCTCGACCTCACCCGGGGAGTCACCAGCGACGCTGGGCGCGACCTGTCTCCGAGGATTGACGAGCTCACCCCCGCTGGAAGCACACCGCGACCGCCCCCGGCCCGAGATGCGTGCCGATAACCGGGCCGATATAAGCCGTGATGGTCTTCTTCGCGGGAAAGATGGGCGCCAGCATCGAGAGGAACTCGTCAATGTCTTCTGCGTCGGCATGCGCGACCGCGAGTTTCCGGATGGGAAGAGAGGCAGCCACCTTGTCCGCGAGGTAGCGAAGGGAAGAGGTACGCGTGCGTTGGCGCGACTCGCCTTCGATGACACCGTCTCTCATGATGATGACCGGTTTGATCGAGAACAACGAGCCGAAAAAAGCCCGCGCGGAGCCGAGGCGGCCACCTCGGCGGAGGTATTCGAGGGTGTCCAACGCCCCAAAAGCCTGAACGGTCGCGATCTGACCGCTCACCGCTTCACAAATCGCATCGAGGTCGAGTACCTCCCGTGCCCTTTCCGCCGCGTCCAACACCAATAGCCCCTCGGCCATCGTCCCCCAGCGCGAATCGATCACCCGAACAGCAACGTCTTCTTGCACTTCCTTTGCTCCCAAATATGCCGCTTGGTAGGTCGAGGACAACTCAGACGAGAACGTCACGCAGCAGACACCATCAAATCCGTCGTCGCGAGCGCGAAGGAAGGCTTGTGCGAACGCACCGGGAGACGGCGCCGATGTCTCGGCCATGGCACCGGTGGCGCGGACGCGGCGCCAGAACTCCTCTGGAGTAACCCCGTTGAGCGCCTCTTGAGCTTCTGTGCCGAATCGAACGTCGAGCGGCACGACGTCGATGTCGTACTTCGCGAGGAGATCACTCGGGATGTCGCTCACGCTGTCGGTCACCACCTTGATACCGGACACCGTTTCCTCCCGACCCCAGAGCCTACGGCGGCCGAAACCCGCGAGCCGGAGAACCTTCTCTTCATGCTCCCTGCCCGAAGGAGACAGCGTGCTGGCTTTGTGGCGAGCGCTATCTGCGAGGTGCACTCGTTGAGCAGGTAAGTCTCGACCGGCTTTGCGTCGGCGATGGGCGCGGTGACCTCGAGGAGTGGCTCGTCATCGAACACGATGCTCCCCTCCGATACGCCCACACCTCGCCAGTGAAACGGAGGGAACGAAAGCTAGACAGCGTTTCCTCGCCGAAGCCGATGCTCGCGAGGTACTCGAGATCGGCCTCGTCGAAGGAGAACCCCTGAACAAAGACAGGCGGTCTTCGAGACCTGCGGCGAGGGTCGCTTTGAAGTCTTCGGCAGGACAGACTGAAGGTTGTGGTCCCAGTCATCTCGTGTCAGAGGTAGCTCGCAGCCATGTTGGGCTCATAGAAGTCAGTGATCGGCGCGTTGCTCATGCGGCCTCCGTGGTGCGATGTCAAGCGAGTATCTGTCGAGTCGGGACTGCTCGCGTTCGGAACTGAGCGGCACGATGTGCAGTGCACAAAGAGCGTGTCGGATCAACTGGTCGATGAGACCCGCGTTGAAGATCACCGCAAGCTCGCGCTCAGCGGGAGTGCCGATCAGAATCATCTGGGCATCGTGTTCGTTCGCGAAACCAGCGATGCGTCGACCTAGGTCGCCGTGGTCACCGACGACGCGGAGCAGATGGCCGTCTCCTGCTACCCAAGCCTTTCGGAGCCGGTCCACGCTTTCAGTAACGAAGTCTCGCGCCGCATCGAGTGACTCGATGTCGACCGCCAGCTCTGCGACGACGTCGGTCTCGACAATGTGGAGGACCTCGACGGGACAGTCGAGGAGCTCGGCGAGAACGATGGCCGCGTCAATGACTTGTATGGCGTGCGGTCTTCGGGCGATTGCCACGACGATAGGCGCGTGCTCGCCATCGGTCGCCGACGCAAGCCTGAGCGAGCTGGTGCCCATCGCCTCTCCCGCCGGCGCTGGAGAGGCGATGGTGCTGGTGATCAACTCCTCTTCCGAGCCATGTTCGGCTCGGCTCACCAAAGAATGGCCGGTAGCAAGTATGACGATGGCCGCCGCGACAACACCGGCGCCGAGATAGAAGGGGAGGTGAACGTTGAAGTCGGCAGCGAGCCGGCTCGCACAATAGGGCGCGAGGCCGCCGCCGATGAAGCGGACGAACCCGTAGGAGGCCGATGCGACCGGCTTCTCCACCGGGGCGACCAGCATGACCGCTTGGGTGGTCAAGGTGTTGTTGAGCCCGACGAAGGCTCCCGCGGCGATGACGGCGACGACGAGTGTGGTCTTAGACGAGGTGAATGCGGCGATCACCACCAAGTCGGCGGAAAGCAGCGCCAGATTGACGTACAGGACCCGGGGCGTGCCGAAACGGGCTTGGAGGCGAGGGGCAACCAACACGGCGAAGATCGCGACGAGAACACCCCAGGCAGTGAAGACATAGCCGAGCTGGTGGATTCCGAGATGCATCGGGAAGGGGGTGTAGGCCAGCAACGTGAAAAAGCCCCAGTTGTAGCAGAACGCCATGGCGGCCATCGCGGCCAAACCCCTGTGTCGCAAGGCCTTGATCGGCTCGAGGATCGAGGTCTTTCGTGCCGGGCGCGGCGTCTTGTCGACGAAGATCGTCGTGGCGACAAGCGAGATGGTCATGAGCACGGCGACCCCGAAGAATGGGCCCCGCCAGCTGATCGCTCCGAGCTCGCCGCCGACGAGTGGGCCCAGACCGAAGCCGATCCCGAGGGCCGTCTCGTAGAGGATGATCGCACCCGAGAACCCACCCGAAGCGGCGCCGACGATCACCGCCAGCGAGGTGGCGATGAACAGGGCATTGCCCAGTCCCCAACCGGCGCGAAAGCCGATGATCTCCGCGATGGAGTGCGCTGCGCCGGCCGCGGTGGCGAATATCACGATCAAGGCCAAGCCGACGACGAGAGTTCGCTTGCCTCCGATGCGGCTCGACACCCAGCCTGTCACGAGCATCGCCACCGCCGTCACGAGGAGGTAGCTCGTAAACAGCAGCTCGACGGTGCTTGGAGTTGCCTTCAGCTGTTTGGCCAGGTCAGGAAGGATCGGATCGACCAGGGCGATCCCCATGAAGGACACGACGCACGCGAACGCAACCGCCCACACGCCCCGCGGCTGGCGAAACGGGCTGACCGTGGCCCTGTGGTCGCTGCTCACCGGCCCACCCCTAACGGTCTGGCGGTCGAACGAGCGGTGCGATCTCGCTGTTGCCCTTCGAGCTCATAGAGGTGCTCGAGGGCCGTGGTCGCCGCGACGAGCGCTTCGGCTTCGTGGACCGGCAGCTTGTCGATCAGCCGCTCAAACCAGTCAGTGGCTGCTCGGCGTCGGACTTGAAGGTAGTCCGACCCGCTGGCGGTGAGCGCGACCAGAGCGACGCGCTTGTCAGCCGGGTCTGCGCGCCGTTCGACCAAGCCGAGCCGTTCCAGCTTGCTCACGAGCACCGTCATCGACGGCTGGGTCACGCCTTCTATCACGGAGAGGTGAGTGATGCGGCGAGGTCCAGTCAAATCCAAGGTGTGCAGTGTCGACACCGATGTCAGACTCAAGTCTCGAGGCCAACGGTTCGCCGCCCCGGCAAGCCGATAGAGGGCTTCACCGACGGCTCTCCGGCTCTCGGTGCTTTCGGTCCCTGGTGGAGACGCGTGCTTCGTGCCCATGCCAGTAACGTAGAGCCGACTATATTTATGTGTCTATCTAGCTGCGCGATAGGCGGCTCATGGTCGTCGTGGGACATAGCCCGGCGGTCGTCGCCAGAGCACTTCGCTGTCGATGTCCACGTGCCCGACGAACTCAGGTTGCCCTCAAATGCTCCCTCGCCCATAGACCGAGCTCGTCAAGTGCAGGTCGAAGCGCCTCTCCCCGGAAAGTGAGTCGGTACTCCACTCCAACCGGCGGCCCAGCGAGCACTCTTCGCTCGATGAGGCCGGCAGAGGTGAGCTCGTTGAGCCGTTCCGACAGCATCCGCTCACTGACACCGCGCACCTGACGGGAGATCTCGGTGAAACGGCTCGGACCCGATAGCAGTGTCCCCACGATGATCCCGCTCCAGCGCTTGCCCAGCAGCGCGAATACGGCGCTCAGGGCTTCGCAATACGCACCGTCTTGGGCGTGCTCGCCGTGTTCCTCCCTCGATGCCATTCGGCGATCATACAGCCGACGGAAATATAGCGACTTCTATTATGTTAGTCCTTTGAACATACGAGGAAGGGAAACTAATCATGCGCGACTCGGCACTCTTCGGCCTCCGCCTCACACTCGGGGGATACCTGGCAGCCCACGGCGCCCAGAAGTTGTTCGGAAGCTTCGATGGCCCCGGTCTCGACAAGACGGGTGTCGGTTTCGAGAGTCTCGGGCTCAAACCAGGCAAGGCATTCGCCGCATTGGCTGGCGGCGCCGAGTTCGCAGGCGGCGCTCTTACCGCTGCCGGGGCACTCCAGCCGGTGGGTCCCTTGGCCGTGGTCGGGGCGATGGCAGTCGCCTCCTTGACCCACGCAGACAAGGGCCCGATGCTCCAGAAGGGTGGATTCGAGCTACCAGCCACAAACCTGGCCGCCGCACTCGCGCTCATTTTTACCGGGCCGGGCCGTTACAGCTTCGACCGGCTGATCGGACTTCACCTCCCCAAGGCTCTGACCCGCCTCGCCGTCCTCGGTGCCATCGCCCTGACCACCTACAGCGCAGTTCAAGTGGTCAAGGCCAAGGGGACCGCCGCCCGCGCCCACAACGTGCCGTCCGCGACGGCCAGCACCGAAGCGGAACCTGCCGATGCGCCCGCCTGACAGGGCTCGGAGTTGAGAACGGGTGATCCCCTTTCGTGGTACGAGCCCTCACCGGTCGGTTGCTTTGGACGAAGCACTGTCGCGCCTAGCCGAAACACCCGGAGGAGTCGGTGAACGTACGCCCGCCTCGAAGGAGCGTCGCTCAGGCGCGTGGTGCTACTGCAGGCCGGCCTTGGCCGGCCTTGAGCTGAGCGTTGAGCCACGGAGCGCCAAGACACGCCAGCGCCAGCGCCAAGGCGACGAGAGCACTCGCCAACCACGTGGAGAACATCTCGGAGAGGAACAAGCCGTCGGTCTCCAGGGAGGCGATCAAAGCGAACACAAACAGGACAACTGCACAAAGGTAAAGCAGGCTGCCAACAAACATGTAAATGACCTTCATAACTGCTACCAACCTTTCTCCAAGAACAAGAGTACTTCCGCAGTCAAAACGGCGCGGCAGTCGGATCGGAGCTGACTGTGCAGGTGTCACGAACCCTCGCCACGTCGCTCAGGCGATCCGGGTGGCGACGCCGTTCTACCTCGTCGGAACATCGAGAAAGTACCCAGACCCCCTTGTTTGGTGTCGGTAGCCGACCGAGGAATAGGTGTTCTCCGAGATGAGTTCTCGCGGTGCTACGGGGCGGGTTAGGGTTCGTCACGAATGGGGAGAGCCCCGCCGGGGGTGCCAACCGGCGCGGCGGGGTTCTCCCCAACCAAGCATGGACCTCCGCAGCCAGCCGCGGCTGTCGAGTGCCCGGGTCACCGCCTCCAAGTTTCGCTGTGCGTGTGACTCTGGAGGTGTCGCTAGCCCATGCCCGGCCCGCGGGATACTGAAACGGGTGAGTGCACGACCCGCTGCTCACCCTCGCAGGCAAGTTGAGGTCGTGCACCCGCCCAATTTCATCGGGCGCTCGTACCGTCAGCTTGAGGGACCAGAGGTGGTCACCTCAGATTGGGCAATTAGGCTCTTCCGCTCCCGTCCGGCAAGCCACCTGCTGACTAGGAACCACCGTCCCTACTGAGTTGAGTCCGCCAAAGTGGTGTACAAGCCCGAGGTGACCAACTCGCGCTGAGCAGTGCTTCGCGCCGAGCATCCTCCAGACGCGACGGTCACCGCACCAGCCTCCAAGAATGCCAAGTTCACGAAGGAGAAGATGCGGTGACCGCCAACAACAAGATGGGCGCGGCAGAGCTGCTGCGCAAATACCTGGAGAGCCCAGCTGGGGTGTTGTCCAGGGTCGCAAAGAAGTCATCAAGCGCGTCCCGCTCGGTGAGTCGGAGCACAAAGATCCGTTGACGGCGTTCGTACTTACGCCCTAGCCACTCGGCGAGCAGCATGCCCAGCAGCACCACTCCACCCGAAATGAGGCCGGCAACAATCGCCGCACTGGTTGCCTCCGCAATCGCTGCGAACACGTCCGCCTCCCCTGCACGCCTCTGTCTCGGACGGTACTCCTTATTGAAGGGCCCTCACCGGAGCTGCCGCGACCTGCGGTTTCGCGTCGCGGGCGCCGTTCCGCGTCACACCCGGACTGGTATGGTCGGCTCGGTGCTCGACGACGAGTACGCGGACGAGTGTCCCGAGCTGTCTTCGCTGACGCATCGCACATGCTGGCAGCGTCGGGCAGCGTGCCGCGGTGCCGGCACCGATCTGTGGTTCCCGTTGGCGGGCCACACTAGCGACGTCGCTATGGCCGTCTGCGAGAAGTGTCCGGTTCGACGCCCGTGCCTCGAGTACGCGATCGCCTCGTCGCGGGTGTTGCAAGGGATCTGGGCCGGCACAAACGAAGAGGAGCGAGCTGAGATGAGGCAAACGCCTAGGGCGGGCGCGTAGCCGACACCCCTCGACACTGCTACCGAACTGCTTGTAACTACCCGTCAGCTACCAGGACACGAGGATCTATTCCGGCACCAGATGCTCGTCCGCATCATCGGTGGCGACCCTTGCGGCAAATCTCATCGAAACGCTGAGGAGAGATGCCTTCGGCCGTTGCCTTTATGAAGACAGCCCCCCGATCAGCTCCTAGGCGAAGCAGGAAGGAGATCATGTCTTCGGAGCGCAAGGTTACAAACGTTTCGAGGGCCTCGTCGTAGGTGGACGCGTCCGCGACCGCCACCCACCTGGAAACATCGTCGAAGTAGACCTTGCGTGACCGCAACGGTAGGTCGATCAGGCGCTCAACGTAATCCCAACGTCGGATCTGCGGGTCATCCGCCGGAAGGCTCTTCACGTACTTCGACAGGTCGCGAAGCCGCTCAACAATCTCGCGCCTTCTGGGCGCGTCTTCGTCTTTGGCACGAAAGAACCACGCGGAGCGATCATTGAGATCCTTCGCCAAGCTGGTCATATCCGGCGAGGCCTCCCCTCTTGTTGTTCGCGGACCGGGCTCTGCGCGATGGCTCCCAACTGCGGGGCCGGTGGACGGTCGGCCGCGCCCCCGCCACCTATATCCGCGCGCCCCGCCCCGGCGTCGCTCCGGGTGCGGTTCTCCCGCAGGGCGGTGCTGCTACTCCCGACAGACGACGCCGGGGATCGTGAAGGACAGGTGCGGCGACTCCACCATGCTGCCGGTGAAGTCCTCTAGCATGAACTTTTCGTCCTGTCGATCTGTCATCGTGACTGGCGCGTTGTCAGGGAAGAACGCGAGCAGCTCGCGTAGTTGCTTAACGGTGAACATCTCACGTCCTCCTTGAGTCCTGGTTTATCACGGAGTCCCGTCATGGTGGCTGTCACGTATGAACAAGCGCGGGCGCCTAGGACGAGGTCCATGAATGAGGCCCGAGCGCCGCCGCAGATCACACAGTGGGATTCCGGCTTCACCGCGAGGGCCGTCCGTGCGACAAGCCCTCGGAGGAAGTCGACTGGGGGCCGTCGGCGCTCGGGTCGCCCGTGAGATTTGCGGCGCTTCAGTTCGGTGCGAGTGCGTCGCAAGCTCTCATGGTTATCTGCGCCATTGAGGCCCTCGATGACCCCGCGCGGAGTGTCTCTCGAGCTGGTGACACGCAGCCCACCATGACGGGCAAGGTGGACCAGCCCTCGGCCGCCGGCGGGATCGACGCTGCACGCGGTCGCGGACGAGGGAGTTCCGATCCGCGACCTCGCTGAGGTGATCGGAAGGCATCTCGACGTTCCGGTGGTTGCCATCTCTTCGGGGGACGTAGCCGAGCACTTCGCGTGGCTGGCCGACTTCCTTGCGGTCGACAGCCCGGCATCCAGCGCGCTGACCCCCGAGCTGATGGGATGCCAGCCCACGCATCCCGGGCTCATCGACGATCTCGACCAAGACCACTACTTCCGCAAGCCACCCGCATGAAAGCGTCGGCTCCTCGGATCGCCTGGATGGGGTTGTCGGCACCCACAAGTCCACCATTGCAGTGCGGCCAGCGGCGGCATCCGCGAGGCTAGGACCGACGACACGAAAGCCCGCAGTTCGATGTCCTTGTCGAATGCGTAATCACGGAACTGCCGACCTATTTAAGACTTTCAGGCATCGAACAGGTATGCCCGGCCGGCACTCTTGGCATGGCCATCGGCGCCAACGATGGCGGTCGTGCCCGAGATGGCCACCGAATAGCCGAAGTAATCAGCGGCGATAGTGTCGGAGCCCTTCAATTCGCCAGCCTGCTTCCAGCCGGTCGCCGTGTTGGTGAACACGTATGCCCGGCCGGCAGCCTTGGAGAAGTTCGGCGCACCCGCGACGGCGGTCGTGTTCGAGATGGCCACTGTGTAGCCGAAGTCATCACTGGCCACGGTGTTGGAGCCCTTAAGTTCGGCGGCCTGCTTCCAACCCGTCGCCGTTCTCGCGAATATGTAAGCCCGGCCTGCAGCCTTGGAAAAGCCTGGTGCGCCTGCGATGGCTGTCTTGCCCGAGATGGCAACCGAGACGCCGAACCCGTTGTCGGCGACGGTGTCAGAACCCTTCACTTCGCCAGCCTGCCTCCACCCGGCCGCCGTATTGGTGAACACATACGCCCTGCCGGCATCCTTAGCGTGGTCCGGCGCACCCACGATGGTGGTCGTGCCCGAGATGGCCACTGCGTATCCGAAGCCATCATTCGCGACGGTGTCGGACCCCTTCAGTTCGGCAGCCTGCTTCCAACCAGTCGCAGTGCTGGTGAACACATACGCCCTGCCGGCACTCTTGGTATGGTCGTCAGCGCCCACGATGGCGTTCGTGCCCGAGATGGCAACCGAGTCGCCGAAGTAATCACCGGCGACGGTATCGGAACCCTTCAGCTCGGCGGCCTGCTTCCAACCTGTCGCCGTTCTCGCGAATATGTAGGCCCGCCCCGCATTCTTGGCGAAGCCCGGTGCACTCACGACGACGGTCGTGCCCGAGATGGCCACCGCGTAGCCGAAGTAGTCACCGGCGACGGTGTCAGAGCCCTTCAGCTCGGCGGCCTCGTGCCAGCCTGCCGCTGTGCTCGTGAACACGTACGCCCTGCCGGCATCCTTAGCGTGGTCCGGCGCTCCCACGGCGGCGGTCGTGCCCGAGATGGCCACCGAGACGCCGACGGCATCACCGCCAAGAGTGTCGGAGCCCTTCAGTTCCGCCAGCTGCTTTCCGATCGACGGCGCGGCTCGCGAACTCGCGGCGACCGCCGAAGCAGAGCTAACCAGGAGTGGCAGAGAGGCTGCTGCTACCACGAGCAGGCCGCCTGCAAGTGACCTACGCATGTGACACCTCCGATCACGACCAACGCCATTGTCTGCGTCACGTGTCTCGTCGTCGGCCAACGCGGCCCGCAGCAAGCGTGCGAACAACAAGCCTCGCTCCGACATGGAGAGGGAGCAACGCGCGCGGCCTACCTCTCGGGTGGATTGGCGTTGTGCCACCCGGACGCAGGATGAGGTCCCTCGTTGAGTGTCCCCAGTGGTACGAATTCGCCACAGGGACTGGCATCGGGAGGGCCTTGGCTCCCAAAGCGACTTGCGGATCTATTGTCCCGCTGGAACTGGACGCCGGTCTGGACCTGGAAAGCACCGACGGAGCTGGCGGGTGTGGATGCCCACTTTGCAGCCCGAAGTGGCGATACAAAGACCACGGCTTTCCCACGACGAGAGGATCGACGATCCCGGCACGCAAGTGCCGTCTACGGGTCGGTGAACGGCTGGCGATCATCTTCCGGAGGTGCGAGCGGCCACCTGAGCCTGATCGCTCGACGATGGAAAGGGTGCGACGCTGAAGGTGTTGGACCACACGAGGACGTGGTAGCCACCGACGGCGTAAATGTGCGCCGGAGGTCCCCAGGTCTTGGTCGCCGAGGTACTGTCGACGCCTTGGTAAGCAGGCGTCTCGTAGACGAGAAACTGGAACTGCTGACCCGCGTACCAGCCGGCGGAGGAGAGCTTCATGTACCGGCCGAGCTTCCCTTCCTGATTCGCAATCACCGGTCGTACCGTGACCGCACCCTTGCTCTCGACCGTGGTGATGCTCGCTGCCCAATAACCGCCGACCCCGGTTTGGAGATGATGCGCTTCGAGGAAGGAGGCGAGCGTCGACGCACTCTGGGCCGCGACCGGCTGGGCAAGGGTGCAGCCAAGGCCCGCGGCAAAGCACAACGAGACAGCGACGCCGACGACGCAGATCGCTCGGGTCATGCGACCCGGTCGCAGCCGTTGCCAGGCCTGGGCGACGATCCGGCCGCTGAGCACGCTGGCGAACACGATCGTCGCGACGAGATAGCGGGCTCCAGGCACTCCGCTGACCGCCAAAACGACGAATGTCGCTGCAGAACCGAACATCGCGATGACGAGCACGTCGTCGAGCCACCGGCGTCCGGTCTCCTGCTTGGACCCTGACGCCTTTCGGCGGCCACGAACGACGCCTCTCACCAGGTTCGCGATTGCCGCCGCCGAGCAGGCGACGATCAGAAGAGCGCCTAGGTCGTGAAACTCCTGCAGGACGGTCGGGACCCGCCCGGCGTCGAAGCCGTCCGTGAAGCCGACAAGACCTGCCCCGTAGCTCAACACGTGTCTCAGGTTCACGAGCATCTGGGCAGAAGTCGCGACCGACACCCCGTCAACAGACTTGAACGCGCCCATCGCTCGGGCGAGCCAACTAACAAGCTCGCTGGCGACGATTGCTGCGGCGGACGCAGTCACCGCCGCGATGCCCACCCGCCAATCCCGCTTTCGCAGCATGGAGACGACGCCCGCGCCCGCCACCGGTGCGATGCCATAGGCGACCATCAGGAGGTCGCCGAGCATTCCGAAGGCGAGCACGGCGACCGCCGCTGCCCATCTCCAGTCGAAGCCTCCCCGCCTCAAGAAGATGAATGCAAGAAGAGCCAGGACGGCCGTACTGACATGGTCAGGGCCACCGAGCAGGAAGGACGCCATCGCATAGGTGGGAAACGCAAGCAACACGACGGCAGTGGCCGCTCCGGCCACGGCGCCGCCTCCCCGGTGCCCCCGACTGGCAACGAGTGCTCCGACAACGACGGCGATCGCGACCGCAAGAGCTGGTTCCAAGTTGAGGAGGCCGGGTCTGAGGCCACCGACACGCACTGCCAATGCGTAGAAAAAGGCGTCGATCGTCCAAAATGAGTCGTGAGTCAGGACCCAGCCGTGTAGCAACACGTTGCCGCTGCCCACGGCCTGACCCTCGAGTATCGCGGTCGCCCTGTCCGAACCACCTGCATAGACGCGGGCCGAAATGGCGTCGAGTACCAGGACCAGCCCTGTCGAGGCGAACAATGCTCCGGCCACAGTGCGAACTCGCCGAGCGGTCGCGCTCTCCGCACCGGAACGGGTTGACAGGACGGTCAACCGATGACCTCTCGTAGGACATCCGTGAGGAAAGCGGCGGACAACGCGCACGACTCGATTGCAGCTTCACTGCTAACGCGCCTCATAGCGGCACGTAGCAACCGGTCCGCGTGCCCTTGTCTCCGAGCCTCCCGGGCCGTGATGACGTTGCCGATGCCGGCAACCCTGATCGTGCTGCCGCCCCCCAGGCGTGGCTGGCGCGGGTAGATCCGTAGGTGCGCCACCAGCCGGCCGTTCTTCTCCGCCAGCCACGACAGTTCCGGTCGGCAGGCCGGGTTGTGCTCATACCAAGGCTCAAAGACCGCCCCTGGCTGGTCATAGTGCGCCAGCGGGTCGAGCACCCGGTCGATATCGTCTGCCCGCGCCGCGCGGAGAACCAGCCCACCAGGGTCGCTCGCTGCTGTGCTTTCCCCGGCGGAGGTGCTCATAGTGTCTCCGCCGGCACCGGCTGTGTCCGAAGCACATGAGCGTAGAGGGCCGCTACGGCGTTGAACGCGCTCTCGGGATCGGCTTGGTGCAACCGATCGGTGGCAGCGGCGACAAGCCGGGCCCCGAACGCCCGGTCAGCCAAGATGCGTCGGCAGGCATCCGCCAGCGCCCTGTAGTCGCCGGGCGGCACCAACAAGGCCTCGATCCTGTCACTGACCTGCTCAGGGATACCGCCGACAGTGGTGGCGACAACCGGAACGCCAGCGGCGACCCCCTCGAGCAGGACCAGCGGAGTGCCCTCGCTAAGAGACGGGATGACAAGTAGGTCCAGTTCGCCGATCAAGGCGGGCCCGTCCGGGCGGAATCCCAGGAACGTCACGGGCAACCCGAGGTCGGCGGCGAGCCTCTCCAACATGCCACGCTGCGGGCCGTCGCCAACGACGACAAAGCCCGCATCGGCCACGCCCTGCGCGAGCAGCGCCGCGGCTCGGAGAAAGATCGCAACGACCTTTTCTGGCTGCAGCCGGGCGACGACTCCGACCAACGGCCCATGTGGTCGAGGCAGGCCACCACCGGCGGCCGCAAGGCTCGGTAGCGGCGGCAATGCATTGTGGATCACGTGGATTTTCGCGGACAGAACTCCGTCGACATCGACGAGCCGGCGTCGGATCGCCGACGACACCGCGATCACGGCGGCGCTGCGGCGATAGGCCTCGGCGGCAGCGCACCGCGTCTCGAAGTCACGCCAGCCTGCCTCGCTGTGTTCATGCACCACCAGCGGGATGCGGGACTGTTGCAGGGCGAGCGTCGCAGCGACACTGCTCGCGTGCATGTGCGTGTGCACCAAATCGGGAGGCTCGTTCATGATCAGCCGGGTGAGCGCGCAGGTGAAGTCGGCATCGAGGCGCCGCTTAACCAGACTGCTACCCAGCACCCGGACGTCGACACCGGCCCGGTGCGCCTCCACCTCGAGCGGCCCGCCGACCGAACAGGCCACCGTCACTCGGGCACCCCGATCGACGAGCCCAGCGCCGAGTCCGATGAGCACCCGCTCGGCGCCCCCCATCTGCAGCGAATCGCTGACATGGAGTATTCGCCGGCCGATCATCGCGGTCAGGGTCTCGACGCGGCGAATCCGCCTACCGCAACTAGGTCGTTCTCGAACTCGTTAAGCGTCTGGTCAAGGTTGGCTGCCTTGATCTGGTGATTGAAGAGGCTTGTCATGGCAACCTCCTTCGAGGCTTGAAGTGCAGCATCAGGAGGGCGCGAGCCCAGGCCGCCCATATCGAGCTGGCGCCGATCGCCTGGCCAGGTCGGACCGTCAGCCCGAGGGACGTGTCGCGAGCTGCCAAGAACGACCGGGTCCCGTGTCTTATGGACCGTGCCGGTTCATCTCCACCCCAGTTCTTCTTCACTTCGCAGACGGCGACACTCCCGTACGGACGTGCCAGCCAGATTCCGTAGAGTGACGGGTCATCAAGCGCGGGAGTGCGACACTCTTCTGCGACAGGACACCGTGCGCAGATACGCTTCAGACGAGCGATCGCGTCGCCGCTCATCGGGAAAAAGAGATCGGATCCCATGCCCCGACAGGCGGCACGGGTTTGCCAATCTAGGTGGACGATCGGGTCGTAACTCTCAAACGGTTCCAGTGTGGGTGGCACTGGGGCCTCAAGGGCGTGAGGGCGCGAACCAAGCGCGATGGTGTCCAGCATGAAACTCCGGTGGTCGGCTTGGTCGCCCTTCCTTGGGAATGGCATCATTCCTCGCTCCGGTTGGTGCGCCCGCGAGGCCACGTCGGCCAACCCTGGTTCAGAGCAGACACGGCCGGACGGGCGCGCTGTCAAGCTAAGGCGCTGATGCTGTGAAGAGCCTTGGAGACAGCTCGGAGCACGCGGGGAGAACATCTCTGTCGCGCCGTTGACAGGAGAAGTCTCAGTTCGTTGTTCCCTTGGCGGTCCAAGAGCTGGCGAACCGGGCGGCCCGCATTAGCAATAACCTCCGCGCCCCTCGAGGGGCCCAGGTGGCGATGCGAAACAGGTTCGCGACCCGCAGGGCGGCTCAATGAGCCCCATTTCCCCTGGTCAAGGGGGCCTCGTCGAGGATCGGCAGGAAACTGAAGCCTCAAGTCAGGCTGCATTTCGTCGGATAACGCAAAGGTAAGGGGATTCTCGCGTCACGCCATGTAGCGGTAGTCAAGAACCATGCCGAGAGCCTTTCGGAGTTTGCGAGAAAGGCAGGCTCATGTAATGGAACGAACGGGCCTCGAGAAGGCGATCAGACGCGCCGCCGACCCGGTGGTGTTGATGCAGCGGGTCGCTGACGAGGCGGTGACCCTCCTCGAAAGTGCCGACGGCGTCTTCGTCGGGCTCGCCAACGACGCAGCGTGGTTGACCCTCGAGTGCTGCTCGGGCTATCTGAAGGAGCAGATCGGCGGCCGGATACCCCTGGACGCGAGTCTCTCAGGGCTCGCGTTTAAGACTGGCGAGACGCTCCGCTGTGATGATGTCGAAGGCGACTCTCGTGTTGAGCTCGACCTCTGCCATGGATTTCACGTTGTCTCGGCGGTCTGTGTGCCACTTTGGCGTGGCAAACAGACGGTCGGGGTGTTCAGCGTCACCTCGTCTCGGACGCGGGCGTTCGACGACCGCGATGTCGCGACGCTGACGACCCTCGCCCAGTTCATCAGCGTCGTGATCGCAGCTGCGGTCGACTTGGCGGGGGTCACCGACACGTTGCTCTCGGGCGCCTGGCACGGCCCGGCCGGCGCATAGGTGTTTGACGGGGATGGCCGGAAAGCAGAGGAACGATTCGTGGCCGACGTCCTGAACCCAGGAGCGTCGGGAAGACTCGAGACAAGAGGCCGGATCGACTACTTCCTCAACGGACGCGGACTCACCCATCTCTTCCAGCCGGTGTTCGACTTGAGAAGCGGGAAGTGCTTCGCAGTCGAGGCACTCGCCCGGTTCTCGGGACGACCGAGGCGAACCCCGGATGCCTGGTTCGCCGAGGCGCACGATATGGGTGTCGGGGTCGAGCTCGAAGTCGTGTCGGTGAAGAAGGCCTTGGCGTCGCTGTTTCGCCTTCCTGCAGGTATCGCCCTGTGCGTGAACGCAGGCCCCGAGGCGATGGGCTCCGACGAGGTCCGCCAGCTCGTCGCAGCCTGCGATTCGAGGCGCGTAGTCATGGAGCTGACCGAGCAGGTCAAGGTCGACGACTATCCGCGGCTGTCGCACGCCCTCAAGCAGATGCGCTTGATCGGTGTGCGCCTGGCCATAGACGACACCGGTGCAGGCTTTGCAAGTCTTGCCCACATCTTGAAGCTCGCCCCCGACCTCATCAAACTGGACCGGGAGCTGACCTGCGGCATCGAACGCGACCCGGTGCGCAGTGCTCTTGGGGCCGCGCTCGTGAGCTTCGCGTCTCGAACCGGAGCGGAGATCATCGCCGAGGGTATCGAGACCGCAGCCGAGCTCGAGGTACTCCGGGACCTCGGCATTCGTTACGGGCAGGGATACTTCCTCTGTCGGCCGACGTCGGCCGACTCGGTTCCCAGCCGACTCTCGCGAGAAGCGTTGTCGGCTTCGGCCACGCGGGCGTCGTGAGCCTCGACACGACCGAGGAGATTGCGAAGGCACAGCGTGAAGAGAGTAACCGGGAGCCGAATGCTCGTCGCCCTCTCTATTGTGATCGGGGTCCTGCTTGCGGCACTGCCGTCACCGATCAGCCACCCGGCAGGTCCCGGGCTTGGAAACTGTCAGCCACCTACCAAAGTCACGGCAGAACTGCGTCCTAGGTCTTGTGTGTCCACCTGTTCGCCTCGGTGCCCAATCGCGAGACCGTTGGCCGATACGCACGCAAGCTCGCATCTCGTCAGTGGCTCGTCGAGTCTCGACAACAGGACGGTCAGGATCGGTCGCGACGACAGTCGCGCCACGTACACGCGAAACCCTGCGCACACTGCGTCTCGTGCTCTTACCGGTTCGTCTGTCAGCGCCGGGTGAATACTGACCCCTTATCGCCGGGCGGATTCGAGGGCGGCGCTAGGGGGTCAGTTTTCGGGCGACGTTGACGTTCGTCAAACCTGGACCGCTAGATGACGTCTCGCATGTCGCCGAGTGCAGGTGATCCCCCTGGATCGTCGACGAAGTCATCATGTCTGCGTCAATGCCTGTCCGTGGGCATGAGATGGTCCCCGCCCCTCACTGAGCATCCACCAGAAGTGCCCCTCGGTCGGTGACGGCGGCGGTGTCTGCCATACACAGCACCAACCAAGGACACCCCCATGAAATCAGTGAGGGAGCGCATGGACATCAAGTCCGCCTGCCGAGAGATTCGGCACCTATTGACGTACCGCCGCGATCTGCTCGACGACTCCGAAAACCGTAAAGCGTGTCGTACTCTTCTCGAGCCGCAGCGGTGCTGTGGCAGAGACGCCGCACAACTACGTCCAGGCCCGGGCCTCGTCGCCGTAGCACCGTTGGAGCGAAGCCAGCCACTCGACGTCCACGCCCTTCCTGCCGAGAATCATCTTCTCCAAGAAGGGCCGTCAAGCCCACCGCGACCTTTGTAACCGAGTCAGTCCGCCCCTGCGTGAGGAGAACTGGCTAGGCATCGCCGTCATAAACCAACCCCGACTGGAGCTGGCCCGAATACGCCGCCCGTCACCGCTCACCGTAGCTTCCTCGCCTCCTGGAATGCCTCCCGCGGCACCGCGGCGCGCCTGACTCGTCCCGGCCCCCGGTTGGTTCCTAAGGACTTTGGGTCGTCCCTTGGGCGTCGTCTGCCTCGGGCTGCCCTGCCAGGTCGACCGTCAGCGCGAGACACGTGCGAAGTCTGACGAACCACCAAGAATGACCGGGTGCCATCGTCTCATGGACCGTGCCGGTTCATCCCCACCCCAGTCCCTCTTCCTTCACTTCGCAGACGACGACGCTCCCGCACGGACGTGCCGGCCCAGATTCCGTAGAGTGACGGGTCGTCCAGCGCGGTGGTGCGACACTCTTCTAGGACGGGACACCGTGCGCAGATACGCGTTGCAGGACCGAGCGCGTCGCCGCTCGTCGGAAAGAAGAGGTCGGATCCCATGCCCCGACAGGCGGCACGGGTTTGCCAATCCAGGTGGATGATCGGCTCGTTACGGTCGAAGGGTTGCAGTGTCGGGGTCGCTCGGACCTCGACGGCGTGAGATGGCGGACCGAGCGCGATGGCGCCGTGCATGGAATCCGGGTAGTTGGCTCGCCAGAAACTCATCGGGACTGACATCGCTCCTCACTCTTTTTGGCGCGCCCGCCGGGCCGCGGCGTCTAACCCGAACGACTGTCTCCGACACCAGGCGGATGATCGCGGATTCCATGAGACCAGAACCGGACCAGACGGGCGCACTTTCAAGTTAGGACACCGACCTGTGAAGAGCCTTGGAGACAGCTTGGAACACGCGGGGAGAACATCATTGGCTGACGAACCGATGGATGTCGAGGCGATGCCGATTAGGGGATACTTCGATAGCTGTCCGGCTGAAGAGGCTTGAAGTTCAGAGGCTTCCTCTGGGACCTACGCATCATCGTTAGCCGGCGAACCCAATTCCCATCTCCCGTCCTCCCTGCCGGTCGTTGGGTGGTCGCGTCTTGCGTTCTACCGAGATCTGTCCCTCAAGTCGCGAGGGTCGAATGACCCTGTTCGCTCAAGAAACTGGCCGATTTGACGATAAATGCGAGGTGAGAGCAGTCGCCCGGCGCCGCGCGGAACTCGCAGCAGCGGCGAGCGCGCTGTCGATCACCTTCGTGTTCTTCTTGTGGCTGGTCCTGCACGTCGGCGGCAACAACGGGGTTCGCTACTTCGACGACGTCATCACCGCTCTCGCGGCGCTGAGCGCCTGTGCGGCGTGCCTCTTGGCGGGAAGGCGCCAAAGCGGCTCGGAACGGCGCTTTTGGGTGCTGCTCGGCTTGGCGCTTGGGGCCTGGACGTTCGCCGAAGTGATCTGGGGGGTTTACGACCTAGTTCTTAACACAGCGGTGCCCGTGCCTTCGTGGGCCGATGTCGGCTACCTCGGGGCGATCCCGCTAGCGGCAGCGGCGCTGTTGTGCCATCCCGGCATGCGCGCCGCGGGAAGCCACAAGACGCGAGCGACCCTCGACGGCCTCGCGATCGGTGCCGCACTCCTTCTGTTGAGCTGGACCTTCGTGCTCGGGCCGCTGTGGCGTCATACTGACCTCACAACCGCCGGCGGCGTCGTGGCCCTTGCTTACCCCTTCGGTGACATTGTCATCATCTTCCTCATCGTCCTGTCCGTCCGTTCGATTACGGCCGCGGGACGCCGACCGCTGTTGTGGGTGCTCGTGGGGCTGTTCGCAATGGCAGTCTCGGACAGCACCTATGCCTACCTCGTCGAAGTCGGTCGGTACTCGACTGGCAACCTCGTCGACATCGGCTGGGTGGTCGGCTACCTCGCCATCGCCGTGGGCGCGTCGGCCGACGCCGGCCAGACGGTGCGTGCCCCGTCCGAAGAGCCGACCGAGGCGTCGCTCGCCTCGCTCGTCACGCCGTATGTACCCGTCCTCTTGGCCCTCTCGGTCATCACCTTCGAGCTGGAGCTTCACCACCATGTGGACCGCTTCTCGTGGCTGATCGGCTTTGCTCTTGCGCTGCTCGCGCTTGCACGCCAGGCGCTCCTGTTGGTCGACCGTCGCCGTGAGCTGTTCTCGTCTTCCGGCGAACCTCACGGGCCGGGCCCGAAGAGCACTGGCTCGCCGTCCTCACGGGAGAGCGAGCTGGAAGCTGCTCCCTGGCCTCAGTTTTTCAGGAGAGCCCCGTGAGCTATACCCTCGACAGTCCGGGAACTCTCAAGCGCCGCCAGGTGACACTAAGGCGGCCGTACCGAACGATCGTGTTCGTCCTCATGGTCGCCACGAGCACGATCGCGACTTTCGACCTCTACCTGTTCGCGTCCTCAGGGTTCCACTGACACCTCGATCTCGAGCAGTCCTTCCCCTCCTCTTGCGACACCAGCAATACCGTCTTGGGACGGGGGCCACCTTGCCCGCGACTTCACATCCGACCTCAGCAGGCGTAGTCCGGGTCGAACGGATAGTCGTTCGGGCCGGGCGTCTCCTGTAAGAGCCACGTGTCGCCGCCGGCGAAGGCGTACTTCACGCCGCAGTACGGTGCGAGCGCGGAGGGGGGGTAGTAGCCGAAGCTCGACGGATATGGCGGTGAGGTCCAGTAGGCGCCTGCGACCCAGATGGGGACCTGCGGGCCCGGGGGCACGTAGCCGCCGGTGATCCCCTGATACTGCACAGAGGTCGAGTAGATCCCGGCTGTGAGTCTCTGCGCATGCAGGAAGTCGATCGCACCCTGGATCGTCGCGGAGTTCAACGCTTGGTTGCACGACCAGTACTGGCCGCAGATGTCGTTCTCGACGTCGAGCCACCACACCGGGGAAGTCGCACCTTGGGAGTTCGCGTACTCCACCGCGGCCTGAGCCGCGTTGTAGCCGTAGTTGTAGGCGAGACAGCCAGGCTGAGCGGTGGCGGAGAGCTGCGAGCAGGTCCCCGCGGGTCCTTGTTGGTCGATCGTGTCGGATGACGTCGGCGAGTTGAGGAACATGTAGAGGTCGTAGGGTGCGCCGCCGGTCTCCTGGGCCTTCGCCGCCCATCCGACCTCGGCCTGCAGGCACGGGTTGTACTTGCCGACGGCCCATCCATCGACGCCGACGACGGCGACGGCGTAGTCGATGGTCCCCGAAGGATAAGACGGCGGTCCGGGGAGGGCGACCGTCTGTGACGACCCTGATGCGGCGCATTGGGGCCAGTTGATGTCGTAGCCGAAGCTGCCGTGCGGATACTGGAGCGACGGGGGAGGCGCGACCGGCATGGCGGCGATGGAGGTGACTGGCGAGCTCGCCGCTCGGCCCTTGACCGCGCCGTGGGCGGTCGCCGTGCCGAAGTTGAGGACGGTGCCGTTCTGCTCGGCCATCCAGTCTCCGGTGCCGTCGGGGGTGACGGCGAGACCCACGACGGGCGAGCTGACTCTCGCCGGATAGAAAGTCGCCAGGTGCACCGCGTCGCCAAAGCGGAGCACGTTCCCGTTTGCCTCGGCGAGCCAGTACCCGCCCCCGTCTGGCATCGCCGCCATGGCGAATATCAGCTGTCGGACGTTGCCGGGCCTCGCCGAGCCGTAGTTCTTGGCGTCGCCGAAGTTGAAGACCCGCCCGGTCCTAAAGGCGATCCAATATCCCTTGCCGTCGGTGGAGCTCACGATCGCGACGACGTGGCCCGTGATCGATGATCTGATCGAGCCGTAGTTCCTAGCGTCGCCGAAGGCCATGACCCCGCCGGTGACGGTGACGAGCCAGTACCCGGCGCCGTCCGGAGTCGTCGCGACGGCCACGACCGGGTCTCGCCGCAGCCTGCCTCCGGCGCCGCCCTCGTACTCCGCATCCCCGAACGGGTAGACACTGCCGTCGGCGCCGATCAGCCAGTAGCCCTTGCGATCAGGAGTGGACACCAGGTCAATGATGGACGCGACGAGGTGCTTGCCGAAGGCGGAGCCGTAATAGGCGGCTTTGCCAACCGCCACAACCCTGCCGTTGGCCTCGGCGAGGTCGTAGGCGAGGGTCGTGGCGGGCGGCATCAGCACCGCGGCGATGGAGACCACATATGACGTGGTCGGGACGCCCGTGAGCGAGCCGCGGTCGATCGCCGTGCCGAGGCTTAGGACAGTGCCGCCCCGCTCGGCCATCCAGGCTCCTGTCCCGTCGGGGGTGACGGCGAAACCCACGACGCGCGACCTGGCTTTCTCCCGCAGTGCCAGGTGCATCGCGTCACCGAAGCGGAAGACGCTCCCGTTCGCGTCGACGAGCCAGTAGCCGCCGCCGTCGGGAGTCGCCGCCATGGCGACGATCGGGAGACCAGGGGTGCCGGCCTTCGCCAGGCCGTAGAAGAGGGCGTCGCCGAAGTTGAAGACACCTCCGGTGCTGGAGGCGATCCAGTATCCCTTGCCGTCGGCGGTGGCCACTATGGCGACGACGTGGGCCCGCATCGGCTTCGTGATCGAGCCGTAGTTCTTGGCGTCGCCGAAGGCCATCACCTGGCCGGACGAGGTGACGAGCCAGTATCCGCCACCGTCGGGCGTCGCCGCTGCGGCCACGACCGGGTCCCGCCGCACCTTGCCGCCGGCACCGCCCTCCTTCTTGGCATCCCCGAACGGGTACACGCTGGCGTCGGCGCCGATCAACCAGTAACCCTTGCGATCAGGGGTCGGGACGATCGAGACGATGGGTGCTACCAGGTGCTTGCCGAACCTGGACCCGTAGAAGGCGGCCCCACCGATTGCCGCCACCTTGCCGTTGGCCTCGGCGAGGTCGTAGGCGAGAGTGCTGGGAGGTGGCACCCATATTGCAGCTATGGAGGTGACATGTGAGCCGGTCAGCAAGCCTGTGATCGGGCCGTGGGCGGCCGCGGTGCCGAAGTTGAGGACGGTGCCGTTCCGCTCCGCCATCCAGGCCCCTGTGCCGCCGGGAGTGACGGCGATTCCCACGACGGGCGACGTGGCTCTTACCGGCGAGAACGTCGGCAGTTGCAGAGCGTCGCCGAAGCTGAACACCTTGCCGTTTGAGTCGACGAGCCAGTACCCGCCGCTGTCGGGCGTCGCCGCAGCGGCCACGATCGGGAGACCCGCGGTACCGGCCTTTGCGGATCCGTGGAACTTGGCGTCGCCGAAGCTGAAGACGCCGCCCGTGCTGCAGGCGATCCAGTATCCCTTCCCGTCGGTTGTGGCCACTATGGCGACGGCGTGAGCCCTCATCGGTTGGGTGATCGAGCCGTAACTCTCGGCGTCACCGAAGGCCATGACCTGGCCGCGCGAAGTGACGAGCCAGTACCCGCGACCGTCAGGCGTCGCGGCGGCGGCCACGAACGGGTCCCGCCGCAGCCCGCCACCGGCACCGCCTTCATTGCGGGCGTCCCCGAACGCGTACACGCTACCGTCGGCGCCGATCAACCAGTAACCCTTGTGATCGGGGGTGGAGACGAGCGCGATAATGGGCGCGGTCAGGTGCTTGCCGAAGGCAGAGCCATAGTAGGCGGCTTTGCCAACTGCCACGACCTTGCCATTGGCCTCGGCGAGGTCGTAGGCGAGACCGTGCGTCACGGCGGCTTTCGTTGAACTCGGCTTCGAGGCGTTGAGCGCGGTGCTCGTGGCGAACTGGTCTACCGAGGCGGTACCGAGCCGCCGCGTGGCACCGGCATCGCCTGCGCCGACGAACGAACTGGTGCCGAGTCCGATCGCGAACACAATCGCTACAACCGAATTCATTGCAAGACGGCTCGGTCGGCACTGGCCACTTATGGTCGATGTCGCTGTCATCGCTCCTCATGGTCCGAAGCGTCCTCATTGCCACGAGACAGGCCGTGAGCCGCCAGACATACGCCGACCGTTCCAGACCGTTGGTTGACGAGCCGAATCTGTCGACTGCCTTGCTTTGAGACTAGGAGGCTTCTCAACCGGAGCGACGCAGTCAGACTGAACTGGACCGGCCCACCCGACGAGGGTCGCCCGCGAATACGAAAGATGTCAGGTACGAGTCCTTACGGATGACCGTTTGCCTTCATCTTATGGCGGTGCCGTTTCATCCCCACCCCAATCCTTCCTCACTTTGCAGATACTGACGCTCCGCTGTGGACGTGCCGGCCCAGATTCCGTGAAGTGACGGGTCTTCAAGCGCGGTAGCAAGACACTCTGCTGCGACGGGACACCCTGCGCAGATACGCTCCGCACGAGCGAGCGAGGCGCTGTTTGTAGGAAAGAAGAATTCGGGTCCCATACCCCGACATGCTGCATTCACTGGCCGCCTTAGGCGAGCAAACGAGTCACAACTCTCAAACGGTCCAGGTGTGGGCGGCGGAAGAACCTCAACTTCGTTGTGTCGCGGACCGTATGCGTTAGCGTCCCGCGCGGAGCCCGGGGAGTTGGCTCGCCCGCCACTCATGAGAAGTGACATCGTTCCTCCCCTTCCTTGGCGCGCCCGCCAGGCCAGGTCGACTAACCCGCCCGATGAAAGAGGACGACATCTGGCTCGGAGCAAACCTGGCCGTGGAGGCGCACTGTCAAGCTAAGGCGGAGATCTGTGACGAGCCTTAGAGACTGATTGCAGTCGGGTTTCAGCTCGTCGGGATACGCGCCGTCGCTCTTCTTGTCCGTGCGATCGTCGAGCAGCTCAACGATGAGGGTCTGCGGCCAAAGCGCGGCGAGCGCTGGCGGCGACGCAGGTAGTGCGCGTCCAATGGGCAAGTCGAAAGGGACCGAGGCGAAATCAATACCCTGAGATGCGGTGATTGGAGAGATGATGCCAGGGAACATTCGACGAGTTACTGGCGACGAAGCCGCTCCCGGAGCGTTCCCATGAGGAGGGCCAGCTGATCGGGAGTACCATCCCGCGCTACCCGGCGCAGAATGTGGTATCGGTGATCTGCCGTTCCCTGTGAAGCGCCTGAGTCCGCCAAGGTGGGCGGTGCGAGTATGCCGACGAGTGCGGAGGGTCGAGGGCACAGGTCTACGCGGTCACTGGCGACCCCCTCGCCGACGACCCAGCTTGCCGCTACCTTCCCTCGTAGGCGACACTCGTGAAGTCGCCGCGCGCGTTGAGCGACTAGTTCGAGCCGAAGGAGAGCCGAAGATGGGCGTTACTGTTTCAGGCGTCAAAGCCGTGGAGATTCTCGACTCCCGAGGTAACCCGACCCTGGCGGTCACGGTGACGCTCGGCGACGGCACCATCGCGCGCGCAGGCGTACCGTCGGGTGCATCGACCGGCTCGCGGGAGGCGGTCGAGCTCCGGGACGGCGATCCGGCTCGCTTCGGTGGCAAAGGCGTTCTCGGAGCTGTCGGCAACGTCAACGGTGAGATCGCCGAGGCGATCAGTGGACGGACGTTTGCTGATATCGCGGAGCTGGACCACACCCTGATCGAGCTCGACGGCACCGAGAACAAGGCTCGTCTCGGAGCCAACGCCACCGTCGGGGTGTCGATGGCCGCCGCCCGGGCGATGGCCGCCTCCGCCGGAGTGCCGCTCTGGCGCGCGCTCAACCCCCAAGGGGTGACGCCGCGCCTTCCCGTCCCCCACTTCAACGTCTTAAACGGCGGGGTCCACGCGCCGAACAAGCTGGACTTCCAGGAGTTCATGGTAGCCCCGCTCGGCGCCCCGACCATGGCTGAAGCCGTGCGGGCCGGTGCCGAGGTCTACACGGCACTGCGCAAACTGCTTACGGGCAAGGGGTTCGCGACGGGGCTCGGCGACGAAGGGGGCTTCGCTCCCGAGATCGACAAGCCCGAGGACGTCCTCGACTTGATCGTTGAGGCGATCAACAAAGCCGGCTACCGACCCGGACGCGAAGGCGTGGCGATCGCACTCGACCCGGCCGCGAGCGAGTTCTTCCGCGACGGCGGCTACCACGTTGCCGGGGAGACCCTCTCGAGCGAGGACATGATCGACCGATACGAAGCGATGGCAGACCGCTACCCGTTCTGGCTGCTGGAGGACGGCCTCGCGGAGTCGGACTGGGACGGTTGGCTTCGCCTCACCGAACGCCTAGGTGACCGGCTCGAGATCGTCGGCGACGACATCTTCTGCACCAATCCTGCCATCATCGCCGAAGCGATCACCCGCAAGGTGGCCAACTCGTCACTCATAAAGCTCAACCAGATCGGCACTGTCACCGAGACGCTCGAAGCGATGCGGATCTGTCGAGAGGCAGGGTACGCGCAGTTCGTCTCGCATCGTTCGGGCGAGACCGAGGACGCCTTCATTGCCGACCTGGCAGTTGGCACGGGTTGCGGTCACCTGAAGACCGGTGCACCGGCTCGTGGAGAGCGGGTGGCGAAGTACAACCGCCTCATCGAGATCGAGGTGGCCGAACCGATGCCTTACGGTCTGGCCGGCTGACCTCGCCGGTGTTCGGCGACCTTCTGGGTACTCGGCGGCCAGTTCTCAGATCGGATCGTCGGTTTCCTAGCAACGAGCCGGCGAGCCACTCACACCGACGGTGCTAGTGGCTCGCGTTGCCTCCCATCCTCCGACACGTTTTTTGTAGATCCTCGCCGTGGCTCGTGGATAACGGCTCACTTTCGACGAGCCTGAAGTCGCGCTGCCCATCGGGGTGCCGCTCGGCCCGGAGGAAGAGACCGTGTCCAGGCTCTACCGGTAGAAGGCCTCTGCCAGGGTCAACGGATGCTTCAACGGCTTCAGGTCGCATTCCTCTCGACCGGCAGTGGTGGCCTAGAGGATCAAGTCGAGGTTGAGATTGGGGTTGAGGTCCGAGGAGACCTTGAGTTTTGTCGGTCCTCTGTGGCCTCGCGACTTGCCTAGCTGTCAAACAAGGTGCTGTGAAATGCCATGTCGGGTCCCCTCCCGGTCAATGCTGACCTGCGAAGACGATCGCCAGGATCGCCGTGAGAGCTGCAAATACGGCGAATGCAACCAGAGCGGTCCGTAGCCCTTCCCTACGTGCCCGCGGTTTTGGGAAGCGGTGCAGCGCCTCGTCGTAGGAGATTAGGTAGGCCGTGCAGCCGGCGACCGTGCTGACGACGGCTCCTAGGAAGACAAAGAAGGTGGTCAAAAGGAGACTCTCCACAGCCTGCTTGCTCGTCAGAGGCCATTAGCCATGCAGCAGCAGTTCCCGGTTATCCCGGCGGGGGCTTCATCCCGCTGAACCAGATCGTAGTCGTTGGGTAGGCGTATATCGGCAGATCGCTGATCCCACAGATGTGGTTGTGACCTTGCCCGGGTTGCTCGAAGTCCTGAGGCTGTCAGACTGGGCGGACTGATGCGAAGGAGGACGGCGCCTGTGGACGTCAGGGGCGGACGAAATGGTGTCGCATCACTCGGGCGAGAACCACGACGACTCCAAGCCGGCCCAGCTGTTGTGACGGGTTTCGAATAGATCGAGAGCGATGCGCCAACGCGAGGTGCGCTCGTCGAGAAGTACAAACAGGTGATAGGGATCTGGCGAAGGCGAAGTTGGGTTGTGGAGTTCGACAACTGAGGTCGTCGGACTTGTCGGGCACCCTCGCCTAGCGACGCACAAGTCAGCTGAGGGAGACGTGATGAGACTCGGAAAGTGGCCGTACAACCAGGTTGAGATCGGCGACGAGCACCTCCTGCTCACGCAGCAATGCAGCGACAAGTTCGGCAAGGGGCTGCTTGCGATGGTCGCTGGACAAGTTCATGTGACGTCCGGTCAAGTCATCTTCATCCCCAACTTTCTCGGCATCCTCGTCGGCCGTATGCGCTGGTCCTATCCGATCGTCGAGATCTCCGAGACACGCCGCGAAGTCGTCGAACTCGGCCGTGGGTTCGGACCGGCTTCGGCGCTAAAGCTGACCATCCTGCGGAGATCGAGCGCCGAAACTCTGACGAAGACCCTTGTCATGCCGCGAGCCGAACATGCTGACGAGTTGTTGAGCGCGATCGAGCGAGCCCGCGGTCGCTGGTAACAGGTCAGTCGGACCATCAGCACGCACCGACGGCCATGTGCTCGTCGTCAGAAGGGCCAACACCGCCCGCGCTGGCGTGACATCGTCGAAAGACGGTCGGCCTCTCCGCTAAAGTGACGACGCCGGATGAGGCTCCGGCGGGTAAACAATGCGGTGTGCAGCCGAGAGACTTGTTCGCTGTACCGCCCGAACTGCCCTGAGGGCTGATGGCCTCTGCACTCGTAAGGCGATGCGTGGAGGTGCGAGTGACGGGAGTCGAACTGGACCCAGGCGGAGATCGGGATCCTCCGGGATTTGATGATTCTCCGCTTTGCACCGTTCGTGCGCGAGGCGACCGGCCATCAGGGAAGTTGCGATGAGCTCCTTTGATCCTCATCAGCGGTTTGAGGTCCGCGTACCTGTCAACACCGGCCTAAAACTGACCCGCTGCCACCGGGCGGATTCGAGGGATAGGGGGTCAGTATTCAACCGGTGGCGACAGTACCGACGATGGGCCCTGTATGCCCAATTTGTATGGTCGTTCAGAACGAACGCGTTCGCTATGCGTTCTGGTTTTTCGCCGAAGCGGCAAACGAGCCCGAAACAATCGGTGCGCTTCGTGCAAGCCGCTGTTTTTGCGCCGAGCACACGCGGCTCGTGCTCGCGGACGAGCGCTCGGCGAGGGTACTGCCGCGGCTCGTTCTCGAGTGCCTCGTCGCGGTGGGCGCCGATTTCGAATCGGCGTTCAAGACAGCCCCGTCACCGTGCCCGGCATGCGTGAGCGAAGTACTAGTTGCTCGTCGTGCGCTCAAGGCACTACGGGATGGACTCGACGCTCAAATTGGACGGTCGGCTACCCCTACAGATCCACTCTGCCCAAAACATCTTCGAGCACTTCTTCTCTCTGCCGACCGGCGATCAGCTCTGCGTCTCGCTCGACGTGGCGGTTCTCATTTTCGCTCCACCGATCGCGTGCAGACGGTCTTGCGGCTCGCGATCGGCGCGGATCCGGATCGCTCGTACCGCGCGGACATGAGGAGACAGATCGACCCAGACCTTTTGAATCAGCCGCGCTCGCCAGGAGTACTCGAGCGCCTGCGCTCCGACCTTAAGGTGTGCTCGTGCCTTGCCTGTCTTGCTGGCACGCGGGCGGAGTTTCGCTACCTCGAATGGGTGATGGCCCAAGACGATGAGCGGGTACTCGCGGAGGAAGTCGCTCCGCTCTGCCCACCGCATCTCAACGATGTCGCTCTTGTCGCGCCACACGTGGCACCCGCGATCGCGGAGGCGATAGCGAACCACATGACCGCCGATCTCGATACAGTCGCTGCCCGCCTCTCCGTGCTGCCTTCGCGTTCTCCGCTCAGTCGCATGCGCTGGATCCGTCGCCTGCAGCGCGACAGCATCGGACAATCCCCGATCGGGGTCGACCTCGCACTCGGGTCAGAGCGGCTCGTCGGAGGCCTGATGCGATCGGAACGTGATCTGGTCCGCCAAGCGACCGATCTGGTGAGCCACGCCAGGGGATGCTCGGCTTGTTCGGCACGCGACGACGCCGAGATGCGTGAGGTGAATCTCGTTCTCGCCGCGATCAGAAGTTCGATCGTCGCTCTGCGTTACGGTGAGAGCCACGGGCTTTGCCTCCGACACGTCCTCGGCGTGCCCGAGGCTTGCCAGGAGAAATTCATACGCGACGAGATGACTGCTCGGACCGGGCTTCTTGTTTGGCAATTGCACGAGGTGGAGCGCCAACGCCGCTGGTCGGCTCGCCACGAGTTACCCGAGGATGTGCGCTCTGTTCTCTCCGCCGGGCTAGCACTGCTCGACGACCGTACGTTCCTTGGCGCGCCACCGCCGTATAGGTGAGGGCGACGACCTTCAACGTGTCGGGCGAACGGTGCCAAGTTGGGCTCCGTTTTGGGCGACGAAAACGCGGTCGACTCCCACGCAGCGTCTTCAGTAGACACTTGCCCCAGGTCTCTGTCCTTCAGCCTGTAGTTGTCGCCTTTCGTTTCCACCGCCTCGGCGTGGTGCACGCGGCGGTCGATCATGGCAGCGGTCGCGTGCTAGGGGGTAGTGAGACTCGTCAGTCCCGGAGGTTAGGCCTGCCGCACTGCCTGTAGCGCGTCTCGGGAGCCGGGACTTCTTGCGGTTCGAGCACCGCGTTCAACCCTCCGACAAGGGCGGCACGCTCTCTTCGGTCTCGGCCCGTCGCGTAGCCAAGCTCGGTGCAAGGAGGGTACGATAAGGGTAGGGATAGCCTCCCTGCGGCGATGGATCCCGCCGAGACCCTTTGGGTCGAGCATGCCTGGTGCTGATGGTTCCTTCTCATCGAGAGGCCAGATGAGGAGGTGCAAATGGCCGGCGAGGTCCGACATAGTCCGCATGGTGCGCAAGACAGTGCCACGACGACCGCGGAGAACGAGTACCCTTTCTGCGATCGCATTGCAATGCGGCGCGAGCTGTTGGGCGCAAACAGCCTATGCATCGCGTTCTACGACACTAAGCCACTCAATCCCGGACACGTCCTCATCGTTCCCTACCGTCACGAGCCGGATTTTCTCGCGCTTTCTCCACCGGAGCGGAACGCGATCTTGCGCATGGCCGCAGAGGTGCGCTCTCAGCTCGACGAGGAGTATCGGCCGGACGGGTTCAACCTCGGGGTGAACATCGGAGGGGCCGCGGGCCAGACCTTCGGCCACGCACATCTCCATCTCATTCCCCGCCACTGGGGAGACGTCTTCGATCCAAGGGGTGTTATCCGCTGTCTGATCCCCGAGCCGACCGGTTGTCGGCCGGTGGGGGAACGAGGTGATCAGCGATGAACGACGCTGTGAGCGGCGCGCCGTTCACGCCGCCTCTCAGTTACGAGGTAGCCACCGACCACGAGGCGACCTCAAGTAACGGGGCCACACCCAACATCGAAGACCCGAGAGAACGAGACGAGGGTATTAGGCCACACGTCATTCAGGAAAGGATCTCCGAGGCGTTTCGCAGCATTCTCTTCGACGGATCGGCGCGCGCGGCCGAAGGAGAAAGACGGCCAGAGCCGGCGTACTTTTCCGATCTCAACCTTGACCAGGTTTGCAACTCGATTGCGATGGGCTATGAGGAATACGACTTGGCGCCCTTCTTCTATGAGCATCTCGACGACGCCAACACGATCTCCTATCGCCAGGAAGTGTTTCGGGATCTCGAGCGCAAGGCCGTGTTCGAGCCGATCGCTTCGTTCGTCCAACAGATGCGCGACATGCGCGCACATCTCAAGCAGTCGAACGAGCTCCGCTACCAGTACCAGAAAGAGAGCTGGTTCGTCGACGCGACCCAGATCTACTACGACGCGGTCGTGTCCCTGGCTCGCACGCTCGCGCCCATCGAACTTGAATCAGTGGGACTCAAACGCTTTCGGGAGTACCTCTGGAACTACGTACAGTCCCCTGCGTTCACCTCGCTCGGTGCTGATGTCGAAAGCGTAAAAGAGCGTCTGTCTGAGGTTCGATACTTGCTCCGCATCAAAGGCCCTCGCGTCACCGTCGCCAAGTACGACTCCGAGGCTGACTACAGCGCCGAGGTGTTGGCTACCTTCGAGCGTTTCAAGCAGGGGGCGGCGCAGGACTACCGGATCGGATTCCAAAACCCTCCCGAGATGGGCCACGTGGAGGCAAACATCCTCGGTCTCGTTGCCCGGCTCTACCCGGACTTCTTCCTGGCGTTGGATGACTTCTGCGTTCGCCATCGCGACTACCTTGACCCCACGATCCGGACCTTCGACCGCGAGGTGCACTTCTACCTCAGCTACCTCGCGCACATGAGACAGTTCACATCAGTAGGGCTGCGCTTCTGCTACCCGAAGGTCGCTCGGCACTCGAAGGAGGTGTTCGCGGACGACACCTTCGACCTTGCGCTCGCAAACAGGCTTGTGCCACAGGGATCAGTCGTATGCAACGACTTCCTCTTGAGGGGCCCCGAGCGGATCATCGTCGTCTCCGGCCCGAACCAGGGTGGCAAGACGACGTTCGCTCGGATGTTCGGCCAGCTCCACCATCTCGCAAGCATCGGCTGCCCAGTGCCGGGGCGAAGAGCCCAGCTCTACCTGTACGACCAGCTGTTCACTCAGTTCGAGCAGGAAGAGGACCTTACGAACATGAGAGGGAAATTGGAGGACGACCTCGTGAGGATTCGGGATGTCCTCAAGGAGGCGACGGGGAGCAGCGTCGTCGTCCTGAATGAGATCTTCACCTCGACAACGTTGAAGGATTCAGTGTTTCTCGGTACGAAGCTGATGGAGAAGCTCATCGAGCTGGACCTGCTCTGTGTCTTTGTCACCTTCGTCGAGGAACTCGCCTCGCTCGGGCCGTCCACGGTGAGCATGATGAGCACCGTCGTTCCTGAGAATCCCGCCGTGCGTACCTATAAGGTCGTACGCAAACCAGCCGACGGGCTCGCCTACGCACTCGCGATCGCCGATAAGTACGGCCTCGCCTACGGGGCCTTGAAGAAGCGGATCGCCCCGTGAAAGCGCACCTGATGTTCGAGGACGAGGACTTCGCCTTCGACGTCGCCTTCTCACCACGCACTGGCTACACCATAAGCGGGCCCGATCTGCCTCCGAACGCGAATGATCTGGTTCAAGACCTCGAGCTTGTAACGCTTCTGAGTGCGATGGCCCGCAGCGACAGCCTGCTCTTTGGAATCTCGAAGCGGGCCCTGCTCTCGAGCCTCACGGATCCTCGAGAGATCACCTACCGCCAAGACGTCCTCGCCGACTGCATCACCCATCCGAAGATCGTGAGGAAGATGTATGCAATCGCCACGGAGGCGATCACCGAGGAGCAGAAGATCTGGCACACCTTCGGGAAACACCCCACTGACCTTCTTCATCGATCCGTCCAGGTGCTCGAGTTGTTCGTAGGGTTACTGAAACGGCTCCGCCGGATCGCCGATGACAACGCCACTACGGTCAGCTCGAAGGGCATGACGACGCTTTTTGCGACGCTTGCCGCAGAACTCGACGACGGATACTTCCAGACGATCGACGATCACCTGAAGCGCCTCAAGTTCAGGGACGGCACCTTGATCAGTGCCGCGCTCGGCAAGGGCAACAAGGGTGTCGGCTACGTGCTCCGAGCGCCAAGCAACACGAAACGCAGCTGGAAGAAACGCATCGGTATCGGACCACGCGCGTCGTACTACTTCCAGATTCATCCGCGTGACGAGGCTGGCGCAAGGATGTTGTCAACGCTGAACGATCGCGGTCTCAACCTCGTCGCGAACGCGCTTACACAATCGACCGACCACATCCTAAGTTTCTTCAAGCTCCTGTGTACAGAGCTCGGCTTCTACGTGGGCTGTCTCAACTTGCACGAGCAGCTAGCCGAGAAGGGCGAGCCGATCTGCAGGCCTGTGCCGCTTGGCTTCGATGCCCTTGCACTTTGCTTCGAAGGCATCTACGACGTCTGCCTTGCGCTCCGGTCGCAAACTCGAGTGGTCGGTAACGATGCGAATGCAGATGGCAAGTCGTTGGTAATGATCACCGGTGCTAACTCTGGCGGGAAGTCCACATTGTTGCGCAGCATCGGACTCGCGCAACTGATGACGCAATGCGGCATGTTCGTGGGTGCCAAAGCGTTTCGCGCGAATGTCGGCGAAGGCCTCTTCACACACTTCATCCGTGAGGAGGATGACAGCATGACGAGTGGCAAGCTCGACGAGGAGCTTGCCCGAATGAGCGGGATCGCTGACCGGATCGCGCCACGCAGCATCGTGTTGTTCAACGAGTCGTTCGCAGCCACGAACGAGCGGGAAGGCTCGGAGATTGGGCGCCAGATCGTGTGCGCGCTGCTCGAAACGGAAATCAAGGTCCTCTTCGTCACTCATCAGTTCACGTTGGCGGACGCGTTCTACACGCAGCGGCCTGACGTGACCCTCTTCCTGCGGGCAGAGCGAGCGGTGGACGGGCGGCGTAGTTTCAAGCTCGTAGAGGGTGCGCCGCTCCCAACGAGCTACGGCGAAGACATCTACCAGCGCATCGGGGGTTTTTGAGAAGGTGGCCGTGGCGAAGTCCGTGCTGGCATAAGGACTTGTGGTCGCCGAGTCGGGGATCGACGACGCGGACGGCAGGTAATGGACCGTGCGGCGAACAACCTGGCGTGAGGTGACCCCCCTGTAGTGGTCCAGTGGTTGTGCGAGTCCGATGCTCCAGACTTGGAGCAAGGAGGACCGCACGTGCCAAGACGTCGGAGGCACAGCCCTGAGCAGATCATCCGCAAGCTCGCCGAGGGCAACAAGCTGCTCGCCGGCGGTGCCGAGCTCGACGCCGTCTGTCGCCATCTGGAGATCGCCGAGTCGACCTGGCATCGCTGGCTCGCCCAATACGGCGGCATGAAGGCCTCGGACGCCAAACGCCTAAAGGAGCTCGAGGCCGAGAACAGCCGTTTGAAGAAGCTCCTCGCCGAGGCCGAGCTCGACAAGGCGATGCTGAAGGAGCGGGCGGAGGGAAACTTCTAACCCCGAACCGTCGCAGGTCTGCAGCCACCATGTTGCAGCAGCGGTTCGGGGTCTCCGAACGAAAAGCCTGCCGGCTCATCGGCCAGCACCGCTCCACCCAACGCCTTGACCCGCCGGTGCCAAGCGAGAACGAGACAGAGCTACGCAAGTTCTTGCGGGACTTCTCGCGAAAACGCCCCCGCTGGGGATGGCGCCGTGCTGCCAAGCAGGCCCGACGAGAGGCTTGGCAGGTGAACGACAAGCGCATCCAGCGCCTCTGGCGAGAGGAGGGCTTGCGCGTGCCCTACCGCAAGCGCAAGGCCCCTCTGCGTGGCATCGGCGCGGAGGTTGGGGCGATGTGCCCGATCGCACCAAACGCCCTCTGGGCGCTTGACTTCCAGTTCGACACGACCGAGGACGACCGGACCATCAAGTTGTTGAACATCGTCGACGAGTTCACAAGAGAGTGCCCAGCCATCGTCGTCGAGCGCTCCATCGACGCCGACCTCGTCGTCGCCACCCTCGAGCGTGTTGCATTCGAGCGTGGCGCTCCCGCCTTTGTCCGCTTTGACCACGGCCCGGAGTTCATCGCCCAGGCGGTGGCCGACTGGTGCCGCTTCAACGACGTCGCCACCGTCTTTATCGACCCGGGCTCGCCTTGGCAGAAGGATGTGGTTTCATACTGCACCTCCTTGTGTTGGTTGGGTCAGAACTCGCCGGTGGAGACTGCTGCCTTGCCGTTTGACGAGTCGGGGATCACCGGCAGTAGGTGGGTCGAAGAGCCGGGT
>Ga0187857_10000436_pt1 | contig 51890 bp, 54 predicted proteins | sample June2016WEW_8_10_FD_132984 | JGI IMG/M metagenome (GOLD analysis project Ga0187857, IMG submission 132984) | Peatland microbial communities from SPRUCE experiment site at the Marcell Experimental Forest, Minnesota, USA - June2016WEW_8_100 | ecosystem: Environmental > Terrestrial > Soil >... | reverse complement strand
GCTTTCCGTGAATGGTCGGAAGATGATCTCCGGCGCATTTTGCTTTATCTGCGGCTCGAAATCGGGGAGTAACAACCTATGGACGCTGCCACCTTGCTTGCGGGTGCGCTGGCAGGCGGCGCGGACGGGTTAAGCCCGCACGACTGCTGGTTGTGCTTGGCGTATCTTTACAGCGGCGGCAACTCTGCCACAACGCAGATTGCCGCCGCAGTCACCGCCGGTTACGACGCACTTTCAACAGGCGACATCAAAAAGTGTCTCGCCTCAATCCTTAACTAACGAAAAATATGGCAGCATACACAACAGCCCTTACAACAGCCGATCAAGTTTTAATCAACGCCATTGCCGCCGGATATGACGGTCTTTCCACGCGCGACATCATGCTTTGCGTTTTGCAAGGGGCGGCAAGCAGTGGTGGTGGCGTTTTCTCCGGGTCAGGAACTCCGGCCTCACAAACAACGCCGCCAGTTCCGGCAGGCACATCAGGGGTCTATTGGGATTACACGAACAAAATTCTGTATATGTGGAACCCTGTAACGAAAGCATGGGAACAATAATTATGAAACGCTTTATTCCAATTCTGGTCGGGCTGTTGCTGCCATTCGCGGCATCGGCATTTCAGGACAATTATTACGATACCAATTCGCAAGCCACAGTGGACGCTTATGTTCAGGCATTGGTGAGCGGGCCGACGAATGGCATCACATTACTCGCGGCAACGAATGTAGCTAACGCATCAGCTTTGGCGGCCACGAACAACTTGAAATATCAACCACCTTCCACCACGTTGACGAATCTTTCAGGAGTCACCACGAACCAAATCGTGTTCACGAACAACACGGTCTGGTTTGACACGAATGGGTCGGCAACAGCAGCGACAAAATTGGCCACGAATGGGATTTTGGGTGCGGCGTATCAATCTGTCAGTTATTTCGACCTTGCGGGTGCGGGAACAACGGCGGCTACAGCAGCGACTAACGGGATGGGCAAGACAACCGGCTTGGCGGCATTTCAGAACACGAACTTCTTCGACCTTGCGGGCGCGGGCATAGCGGCAGCTTTGGCGGCAACAAATGGCCTTGCACCGACGAACTATGTCAACAGCACTCTCGTCACGGTTTATATCACGAACTTTTCCATCCCGACTTACCGGACGAATTACACAGTGTCGCTGACTGGTCTGGGCGTGACAACGAATCTTCTGATTCGGGAGGACTTGTATCTTGTGCCGCAGTCCAGCAATCCGCTTTTCCTGAAAATGATTTCTGGGACGTTGTTAAATTCAAAAGGGATTGGCGGTGCGGATTATTCTGGGTGTCCACCGTTTGCCCAGACCACAAGTGATGGCGGCCTTACATGGTCGGTGATTTACACCGGAGAGACTCACATTTCATTTGCAGACACAAACGGGTCGCCAACGACAATCTCGGCGATTCAAGCTGCGGCAAACTTTAATTTACAAGCACGTTACTCATGGGTAAAACATCAATAGCACTGGCGGGGTTGCTGCTTTTGGCTGTTGGTGGGATGGCGCAAACCATTCCAGCACCAGCCAGCATCGGTCAGGCAACAAATATGGTGTCACAAGATGTCTATATGTCTCCTGCAAGGATGGCCGACTTCTGGAATGATATAGGAATACCGTATGTGCTTGCCAATGGAGGTGGTGGCACTTCAACCACGAACTTCAATAACATCAATGTGACGAACACCGTCACGGCTGGCACCTACTACGGCAACGGCACGGGGTTGACGAATCTTCAAGGCTCGAACGTCGTTGGCGCAGTCAGCAACGCGACCACGGCGGGGACGGCGACGAATGTGCTGGATATTTACTCGAACTACGAGGGTATGGTGGTTTGTCCTTACACCAATGTTTCAGCTTCAATCTCGAATAGTAGCCGTTTCTTTGGGCCGTGGAAAGGGTTGGATTACGTCCAGCAAGCCATCAATGCGTTGCCGAATTACGGTGGCGCAAACTCAAATCGTCTGGCTGTTGGCGGTGGGAAGATTCTTGTTGTAGGCATTAACTACACTCCGAACACGATATTGTTCACCAATACTGGTGACGGAATCATGTCATTCGATATTGAGGCTGCGGCGTTTACGGCGGGGTCGCTGGTATGCGCGACCAATCCGTGTATCAGGGTCAATGCGGGTTACTCGGCTTCGTCCATCAACTTTCAGATGAAGAATCTGATTGTTTCGTCACTGGCGAATCAATGCACTAACTTGTGCGAAATTTTGAATGGCGTCGCAAGACTGGATATTGAGATGAATTGGTTTGGGCCGTGGCAGGGAATGACGAATAACTTAGATAATGCTCGCGGGTCGCCGTTTTACATTGGACTGTCAACTCCAACTACAGGCGGCGGGATTACAACAAACAATCTGGTCGGGTTGTATATCATGGCAACCAAAGGTGACGAGTTCATCGTCGAAAACAACTCGTTCATTTACTGCGCTGTGGGCATTGACAATGTTTCTGACCACGGATTTTTTAATAAAAACTTCTTTTCTTATTGTGGTTCAGGAGCTCTTCCGTATGATATAATCATCTACACAGCGTGGCCGACCAACTCATTACAAGGCTTGGGTGCGGCGGTTATCATCGAATCGGTCGGACTGGATGTGTGGGAGAACAGTTATTTTTATCAATGCGGCGGTGGTTACACGATTTACAGCGGAGTCCAAAACTTTTCAACACAAGACAAGTTTGAAAACTGTTCAACCAATCTAATCAACATTTTTGATGGAGCAACTTACAATTACTTCGGCTATACCACGGTTAGCAGCTATAGTCCTTCCGTTATCAACTATTTTAACAGCAGCATGACCGCTTACAATGATTCTCCTTATGCGAATGGTGCAGTGAACACAACATTCGGAGTATTCTTTGTCAGTGGGACTTTGTTTGCACCTACAGTCCAAGCAACTACAGTCCAAGCAACTACAGTCCAAGCAACTACAGTAAATGCCAACACAATTTCTTGTTCAAATCTTGTCGGACTGCCAGTAGTGGACACTTCCATTGTCCTTGGTAGTGGATGGGGAACAGGATGTGCCTGTGCAGACACGAACTTCAACGGTATATTTTATGCTGATGGAGCGAATAACTACACTAATCTATCTGGCAATGCCGAGCTTGTGCGGGCTAGAGGGAATAGTTATACCGCTTCCAACTCAATTAGTGCTTCCCAATTTAGTGGGACTTCACTGACGAATGTTTTTCTTCAAATAAATAGCGTAAATGCAGTCGGCATATTTGTTTATGGCACGACCAATGCGCTGTTCACCGGCAACGGCGGCGGCCTGACGAACATCCCGTCCATCGGCATCACCGGCGGGATGACCACTAACATTCAACTGACCGACACGGCTTTGGCGACAATCACGACGAACACGCTTTATTTCACCAACGGGATTTTGATGAAGGTAACGTCACCATAAATAAACCATGAAAAAATCAATACTCACAGTCATCGGGCTGGTCATTTTGGCCAGCGCAGTTAACGCGCAGCAACTCGTCACTAACACCGTTTCGACTGTTACCGTGCCGCCGCAGACATGGCAAGGCAGCAACGCCGTCGTTGTGGCGAACCAGTTGCTCGCGATCACTAATGCCAATGGCAGCGCGGTCATCCCGCAAAACTTTATGCTTGGCCAAAACTCGATGATTACAATCCGTGTGAATTGCAACTCGAATGGGCTGCAAAGCATGACGGCGAGCGTGCGGCTGATGCCAAGTCGCCCGTGACGAAAACAAACGCGAAAGTAACAAAGCTATGTTCATAAGATTCCTGCCAATTCTTGCGGCGACATCCGGCTTGGGCGCGAGCGTGGAGGCTGGTTTGCCCTACGATGCGACAAATCCAAGCACACTGGATGCTCTTGGTCGCTGGCCGTTGACGGTGATTCTCGGCGCAGTCTGCGTGACGTGCGTTTATTTCATGTATAAGCAATCGAAGGACAACGCCGATAGAACTCTAGCAATGGTCGAAGGCGAACGGTTGGCCACAGAACATCGTATTCAAAACAACGTAACGGTCACAAAAGAACTGGCGGAGAACAACGCTAAGGTTGTCAAAGAACTTGCGGAGAACAACGCCAAGGAAATTCGGATATTGTTGGATGAACTGATAAAGAAAGAAAACCAATGACAACCGCAAGGATAATCTTGTTCAGTGTCTGCTTTTTGATACTGATTTACTGCGCGTTTTGCGATAACAAGCAACCGAAGAAACGAAAATGACAAATGCGATACCAGTATTGGTGACGACGGACACGGTTGACGGTCTGACGAACTGGCTGCTGTCGCTAGGCGCAGTTCCTACTACAATGTTCGCAGTCATTGTTTTTGGTTACGTCCTTCGCGCCATGCCAATCTTCCCGATGCGGTGGTTATTTTTTGCCTGTGCGATTTGTGGCGCGATAATCTTCCCGTTTGTAGCGCACTACCACACGAGCGCGGAATCGTGGGCTTACATCGGCAAGACGATATTCGCCGGTGCAGCGATTGGGATGGGCGCATGGGCATCACATGACCAGTTCCTGAATAAGTTCGAGGACAAAATTCCGGTGTTAAAAAACATCGTGGTAGGAATTGATGCAATTCGCAACTCAACAAACCCAAAATAGCTAAATGACGTGTCTTTATTGCAACGGAAGTAACTTTACTCCGGTAAGCGGTTACATCGCCTGCGGCGATTGCGGTTGTTTCGCACGTCGCTATCTTAAACCAATTTCCCAGTCGCTCTGGGGAAGCAAACCAAACCAAAATCATATATGATGAGAAAAACAATAATCGCAACGGCGATGGCAGCGATGCTGGCCATCGGTCTTACGGCACGGGCGCAGTCATCCAACTTCCTTAGCTCGGTCGAAAGCTATGCCACATCGTTCAACACGAACTATTCGTGGACAAACGTCTCTTACGAAATCTCCACCGGCTACAAGCAGGTGACCGGCCAGGGCGCGGTCAACGTGCTGGACGCTCAATGGGATTGCTGGAAGGGATTCAACGTTGGCGCGGAAGGCCAGTTCAGCGGAGTCGGCAGCGCGGTCAATGGCGCAGAGGGTCAAATCGGTTACGCCATCGTCCAGCACTACGACACAAAGGTTGATATTGACCTTCGGGCTGGCATGGCGGAAAACACTCTTGAAAATAAAACAGGAGTCATTGAGCCGGCCGTGTTTCTCGAAAAGAAGCAGACTTTGAACACGGCTACGAAGGCCGGGCTTTCCTTCCCGTTCTATTTCCGGGGCAAGTTCAACAACACGCCGACGGTTTACGTCGAGGAAGTTGTGACGTTCTGATTATTTGGCGCCGCGCCGGTTAACCGAGATTGGTTCCTCCGAGACCGGCGCGGCGGCCAGATTGAATTTATGCTGATGGTCGCTGGCTATCGCGGGATCGGTTGGGGTAGCGACTTGATCAAGTTGCTGACCTACTCAAAGTATTCCCACCTTGGCGTGCTGTTCACGGAGGACATGAACGTGCAAGTGAATGGGCGATGGCATTTCATTGCCGCCGGTTGCGTGATTGAGGCGTGGAAGGGCGGCGTGAAAATATCGGACAGCTTGGGCGCAAATCACACGCACGGAACGCCGGTGGATTTGTTCACATTCAAGACGCCGCTGACGCCGGAGCAGGAGCAGAGAATGGCGGCATTCCTGATTTCGCAAAAGGGCAAAGGTTACGATTACTTGAATGTTGTTCGGTTCGTGCCGATTGTGCGGTTGCTGTTTCCGAAACCAGAGCCGAACATTTACTTACGCAATCACGTCTTTTGTTCAGAGCTGGTGATGGAAGCCAGCATTGAAATAAAAACGCCATTATTGGAGCGGTGTAAGGCGTGGGAAGTGCCTCCACGCGACCCGCCGCGCAGTCCGCTGTTGAGGTTTGTCAAGAGCGTGGTGACAAGCTGTGATAATTAGGCTTCATTTTTTCAACCTAAATCAGTGTTAGGCGGACAGAGCTTCGAGCCTTTTACGAAGCTCTAGTTCGCCACCAAGTTCTTTGATAAGTTGCAGCATGATGTCGTTATCTCGCGCCAGTTCAGCCGTGATACGTTCCGGCTCGATGTCAAATTCGGGCGAGTCGGCTTGCATCCATTCGTGCATGAGTTCATTTGTTTTGAATCCGGGCATTGTCCGCCTAACAAGTCGCCGGAGCCAATGCCGGTTACGGCATTCAGTTCCGCATTCGCGGGCGATGGTTGTTTGTCCGGCATGGCTCAGCTTGAAATGTTGTGCCGCATGGCGCAGTCGTAGCACCATGCGGCACTTGGGTTATAGTCGTCCGACGGCTTTCCCGACCAGCGTGAGCACTTTGCACACTTCGGGGTTGGCTTCGAGTGCGGCCAGTGCCGCATTCACATCAGACAGTTTGGACTCCAGCCGGCGTTTCTCATTTTGCAGCCGGTCGGTCACGGTGTTCTGCACATCACAGGTCACGGATGTCGATTCACATATTTCATTCATACAGTTAGTTCGGGCGTTGCGGCACAACAAGCGGGATGGAGCCAACCGCCGATTGCGCCTTCAGTTTGTCGTTTCAGTTTGTTTGTGCTCCAAAGTCATTAGTCGGCGGCGGCTCATCCCGCATCGTTAGCCGACTTTTGATGTTCGATGCCTTCAAAGAAGCCTTGCGTGAAGCTTTCTCCTTCTTCTTCAGTTGTGGCGTCCTTCGAGAGTGCCGGGCCGAGCAGGTGTCTTATCATCTGTTCGGCTTCTGTTGCCGTCAGGAGATTTGTTCCACTGCGATGCGGGTATCCTCGGATGAGAGCGCACCTGTCGCTGCACACGCTTTCTGGCAGTGGCCATGATAAGAATTTGTCCACGAGTCGGCTAACAATGCGCTGCTGCACAACAGCCGCTACGTCTTCGGTTTTCGGTTGGTCATTTTGCATTTGATTCCTTTTGGTTGTGCCCTGCTTTGACCGCAGTCGTCGCGGCTGTGGCAGAGCTTGATTCGTTAGCCTGCGCTTCGTAGGCGGCTATCAGTTGGTTTTTCTCATCGCACCATTGACATTGTTCCTGTCCCCATTCTATGCCCATACTCGCACCCTCCATGCTTGGGTCACAGGCGTCCATTGCCATTTCATGCGAGACGAAGTGTTCACCCAACGGCACGGGTTTTGACCCACTACCGTCGCAGTTCGGGCACGCGGCGACTTTTAGCAAGCGGACGGCGCAGGCTAACAAGTCGCTCAAGACAACGCCGGTTGGCGCGTCCTGTTTATTCGCTTCGATTTGTTGGTTATTCATAAGATTTTAGTCCGGCGTGTCTTAGCTCCGCACGTTAGCCCGCTTAGATTCTCTCCGTTCGCGGGACTTTCCATTTTTCGACTTCATCTCGGATTCCCAAAAGTTCACATAGCCCTTGGGTGGGTGACAGTCTTTCTTGCCGGGAAATCTCATCGGGCGTATTCCCATCCGTTTCATATTCTTATCCATTCGGGAGTTTCTTGCGCTCTCCATGCGGTGTTGTAACTTTCGAGCAGTCTTTGCTTGTGGTGGTCGCACAGCTTCCATCGTCCATTTTGCCATTGCCATTGTGCGGGTTCTCCACACGTTTGATGGTCTTGCCATCGGCCAATCATCCACTCACAGTGCGAGCTAACAAAACGCTGCACCGCAACAGCCGGTGTTCCCGTCCGTTCAATGTCGCTTTTCATTCGATTCCTTCGGTTGCGCTCCACCACTGCCGCCACCGGCTGTGGGTGAGCTTGATTCGTTCGGCGAAAGGCTGCGAATAATGGCAAGTTTTGCATCATCCTCGCTCCACCACACGCCGCGCTCGTCCCATATCGGTGTCCACGTTCCGTCTTCTCTCAGCCACGGCCCATCACCAGCAAGTTCGATGATGTATCCAGTGTGGAGCACTTTCGCCGAACAAGTTGCTGGAGGCGACGTGATTGCGCCTTCAGATTTGCCGAGAACATTTTGGTTTGCGGTCGTCATTTTGCACGCGCCTCAACGCCATCGTTAGGCGGCGGCGAGACCCGCTTCTTGCGGTGGCGCTTTTTGATGGCACTGATGCCACAGATGTCCATGTATCCGAAGTCTATCTCGGTATCGCCGATGAGCACTTTATGAGGTTCTTTACTTTTGGGTTTGCGGCTACTGGTGATGTTGAACGTGTGGTAGTATTCGCCACTCCCCAGATCGATTTCCCATTTTCGCCGCCGAACAACGCGCTGCACCGCAATTGGAGGCTGCCGTTCAGCATTTGTTGCAGTTAGAAATTTAGTCATATTTTTTTTAATAGAAAAACGGCCAGTATGATCAGCGCGAAGCTCGCGGACACTAGGAAAATTATGGCGGCAAAGGTTAGCATAATCTTTCCACTGTTACAACAACACCTTCGCGCCCCTCCGTTTTGATTTGTTGATATTGCCATCGCACTGCCAAGCTGCCGTCGTCAATGCCGAGAGTTTTTGCAATTCCATCCCGAAGCGGTTTGAGCGACCCGATATGGTTGTCTTCATCCAGCAGACGCTTCCGGTGGGAAAGAAGGGTGATGATGAATTCCACGCCAGCCTTGCCGCTTTTGCGTTTCGCATCGGGACTGACCAATGCGCGTGCAGCAGCCGGTTTGGGCTGACTGGTTTCCAATCCACCCACTTGACGCCGATGGGGATTCTGTTCCTGATCCGCTCGGAGTATTTTCTCTCGCAATTTGTTGTCATGGATATCAGACAGTTTCATTTAACTCCACAGGTTTTTGCCACTCAACCGTGCGTTTCTTGCACCGTGGACATTTCGCCGGAGATTCGGTGTCATCGTCCAACTCGACGATGCGATCACAGTGGCCACAGTAATAAAAGCCTTCCCGGATTAAAGTGAAAAGTGAATGGGTCATGTTTGCTCCACAATTCCGTCATCAGGATAAAACCGATTGCGCGACAAATAATCTGGCAACGCTTCGGTCTGCCCCAAGTGATAGCCACCAAAGCTGGCCAACACGTCATCAAACGTCATCTCGCGTCCCCACTTCTCGCGGAACAGCCTGTTGCGCTCGCGGCAGTCGGATTCAAATTGCTCTTCGGTGTATTCGTGTGCGCTCATACGTCAATCGCTTTTTGTGCCTGCGGCAACCTCACGCCGGACAAGTGTTCATGCACGGCCTTGATACCGTGAATCTCCCGGCCTTCATTCAGAGCGGCTTTGATGTCGGCCAGCCGGGGTTTGATGTCCACCAAGTCGGGATGATATTTGGCCAGCACGAAAGGCTGTTCCACGGTGATAACCCAGTTGGACTGTTGGCGTTGCCCAAAGACCTTCGTAATCTCGACGGGCTTGGCGGCGCAATAGGCGGCGTCACCGGCCTTTTCCTCCACGGCGGCGGTCTGGGCGGCGGCTTCCTCGGCTTGCCGCCTCAATTCCGCTTGCTGTTTCTCACGCTCCACCTTTGCGGCCTGTTCCAAGCGCATTGTCTCGGCGCGGGCGGCTTCCGCGCGCTTCTGCGCCTCAATGCGGGCTTTCTCGGCGGCTTCGCGCTGCTTTTTGTTCGTGGCTTCGCGGGCGAGCTTCTCGGCGGCTTCGCGTTCCTCGCGTTCCTTCCGGGCGGCGGCTTCCTGTGCTTCCCTAACCTTCCGGGCGACTTCCTCTTGAATCCGGCGCGCTTCGGCCTCACGTGCAGCCTGCTCGTCAGCAATCCGCTTTAGCTCAGCCTGCTTCTCACGCTCGATGCGCTCCAATTCCAATCGCTGCAACCGTTCTTCTTCCAAGACGCGACGGCGTTCGGCATTGTCAAACTCCGTGACGGCGGCAGACACACGCCCAAACTCCTGTTCAAGTAACAGGCTTTCTTGGGCGCAAAGATTGTCCAACTGGCGACCGGCGTTCAGCAATGGCTCTTTGAATGTCTTGCGGTCGCGCTCAATGGCGGCAATGACGACCTTCAAAGCCTTCTGCGCTCGAACGGCAATGATTTTTGAATCGCGGTCACTGACCTTTCCAATCAATGCGGCTTGCTCAAGTGCTTGTGACTTGGCCAGTTTCGCCGCCTCGTTGAATTGGAACGGCGGCAGGACCTGACCTTCGATTCGGATTAGAGATGTTTGGCGTTCGTTCATATTGGTTTGGCGGTTTGTTTTTTGAGCCAGAAGTAAATCTCCTTGCACGCCCGCAGGTCCGCCATTGCGTCATGCGCTCCTGTGAATGGCTTCCCAAAAGCGGTTTGATAGGCTTCCTGCAAATTCGGCCATTTGAATTTGCCCTCAAACTTCCCCGGCAATTTGCAGATGTTGGTCATCTCGCGCATGGTGCAAAACGTCGGAAATGTTTTCCACCACTGGTCGTCCGCGTCGGTGATAAGCTCGTAACGGCGCATAGCAATACGGGCGATGAACTTGTCGAATTGAAGATTGTGCGCCACCAGCAGGCCGGCCTTTTTCAGCATGGCAAGGAAAGTTTCGGCCACCTGTTTTTCTGGCAATCCGAATTGCAGGGAGATGGCCTGCGTGATGCCATGAACGTCGCTGGCTTCTTTAGGAACTTCCCACCCGTCCGGCTTCACGATGATATTGTGTTCCTCGCGCGCTCGGCCATCATCGTCCGTCAGAATGGCGGCGAGTTGGACAATGTGCGGTTGCGCCGGGTCACGGGCGCGAAGGTTGAAATCGGCTAGGCCAGTTGTTTCCGTATCGAGGAATAGAATCATAATTTTTAAGAGTGGCTCATGGTTGTTTTTATTTCCTTATCGCAGATGTCCTTCATGCGAAGATTTAGGTTTCTCAAAGTTTCGACTGAATCTGGAAAGTAAACTCCACCGCCAGCCTTAAATCCATCCATCCAGCAAAGAACGTCAGATAAAGCGTCGGAATAATTTTCAGCCTCTTTTTCAGTGATTGGTTTGGACATAAATTGTTTGGCAGACATTATCCGGTCTGCCAGCGGTAGCGGTGCCTCGGTTCAGGTGTGTTGTTACTTTTTTACCAGTTCAAGCCCTTTGAGCAATCCGGCCTGCGCTCTAAGTAATCGTTTGCAGACATCGGTCGGCACTTCGGCAAAGCCCGTCATCGCGCTTGCGTCCGGGATGTTGCCCGATTCTTCACCAAACTTTTGAAGGGTGTTGAACGTGTGACCGTTCGTGACGCACAGTGTTTCAAGCTCGGCTTGTGGTGAACCGGCTTTGGTCTTGCCCGGTTCGGTTGGCGCAAGGCCGCCATCATCAGTGGCTGGCTTTGACGCTTCCTCGGCTTTGGGCGCGGCAATCTTCTTCAACGGTTCGGCAGGCATCGGCGACACAGTTGCTGTAACATCAATGACTTCTTCCTCGTGCTGGATGCCGGAGAATCCGAACGCGACACGCGACGCTTGGCACAATGTCCGGTTGCGCAGCATACGGTGGGGCATATTGTTCCATGGGTCGGTGTTCTTCTTACACTCGACCATGTATTCGGTGATGACGACCGGGTGCGAGCGGTTCTTAACATGAATTGTCGCCGTGCAGGATACAAGCTCGCCCTGCTCAGTCTCAGCAAAAGCAAACTCAATACCGTCGAACATTGGCTCGCGCACCAACATTTTGTTCCAGCCGTCCACCGACACGATGGGAACGATGCCGCCGCCCTTCGCGGGGAACGCATAAAGCTCTTTCAAAAATGGGTTCAAGCCATACTCATTGGCGACCACGACGAGGGCAAGGAGTTCCTCGTTTGTGGCTTTTTGGAATACAGTTGATTTTAAGGTGTCGTAAAGTTTGGCTGGCTCGACTGAAAGCCGGGAAGCCATGAGGTTGATCGCCGACGGCTTAGCGGTTACTAATGCCGTGGTGGGTTTTATTGTAGTTGTCATATTTCCTTTTCAGTTTTTGTTTTTGGTTGATTATTTTTTGTTCCGATTTCGAAAATTTTGCTCGCCCAGAATTGGCGCGGTGTTTTGCTTGGCGGAACTGTTACCCATGCGCGGCCTCCAAGCTGTTTCCTAACCCGTTGGAGAATTCCGATCAAGAGCAATCCTTTGTAATCAACCATGACTTTTTTGCCACAAAGACTTTGAAGTTTTTCGATAGTCATAAACGCATTGTATGTTATAACGTGTTGGATGCAATAAAAATCTTCATTTATTTTCGTCCTCTTTACCCTTTCCCCTTCAACGCCTTGCGCTTCCTGTGTTAAATTCTTGACTGGTTAAATGATAGTGCGGCGCAAAGGGGCATGGATAATATCGCCGTAGCGATCCGGGATGCGCGTTCAAAAACTCTTGAGCGGATTCGGGTGACTTAAAAATCGCCTTCCCGCTTGCACCACAAATCGGAACGCGATTAGCCTTTTGCTCCATGCGATATTTTTTCTCGCTCATCGTTGTTCAGGGTTAAGGTATGGCACGCCGCAAAGCGAAAACACATCCTGCTCGCTGTTCGCCTTTGTCGTCTCGCCAGTTGCTCGGTCAGTCGTTCCGTAGCCGTAGGCGTTCAGTGTGCGGTTGAGTTTGTTCGCGCCGGTCGTCAGGCGCAGATTAGTTTCTTTGCTACCAGTCCGAATGACGAGCGCAACCCACCATCGTTCTTCACTCGTGGAAAACAGGTCAACAGGGATGCCGCTTGCCGTGTGAATTGCCAGCTTGTTCGACTCGCCCCAAGCAAACACACCGTTTTTGTTTTGACGCTTTGAGAAGTAGCCTTCAATTAGCAGCGCATCAATCACTTCGCTGGCGACCGAGACAATTCGCGTATCAAAGAAACCGTCAGGACGTGTTGACATTCGCGGAATAAAAAGGATTTCAATGTCGCCCACCCACGGTTTGCCGCGCCGGATGCTCCCAGCGATGGCAATTCGTTCGCACGACAGCGCGAGTCGGGCGACAATCTCTTGGGCGACTTGCAAAGCAGTGTCACGAGGCCATTGTTTTTTCTCGCTCATATCACGGTTCGCTCTCAATCCCAGTCGGCATCCGACCGGCCAGCAATAAGTCAAAATCCGAGTTCGTGATTTCTTGAACCGATACTTGGATGATTCCAGACAGTGTGTCCGTGTTCTCAACGTAAATTTTCACGTTGCCATTGGCGACCGCGCCGATGAGTTTGCCTGATTCGAACGTCAGCAGGATTTTGGAATTGTGTGTATTCATTTTTCCACCAACTGCCTTTTCATTTTGTTTTCCCTTTCGTTGTTCTCAAAACCGTTTTGGCTTTGAAGTCTGGGCAGCAAAAGCTGGCCACGCGCCACCCGAAAGACCTGCGCCATGACAAGGGCAGGACGAAAGGCGAGCAGCGCGGGCTGGTAAAGGTTGGTCATGGATTATTCGGCAATAACGAATTTGCCGCCTTTGAGTTTATACCAAGTGTCAGCTTTGATTTTCTTGCCGTCAACTTTGACTGTTTTGGCGCAAAGCACGTTGTAATTATCGTCAATCTCCGATAACACAAGCCAGTTGCCAAGTGTGCTTTTGGCTTTTGAGTTTCTGCCGATAGCACAGGCGATGGAGTTTTCGCCGCTTGTCGCCGAGGGCGAACAGTCGCCGCTTGTCGCCGAGGGCGAATAGTTGCCGCTTGTCGCCGAGGGCGAAGAGTTGCCGCTTGTCGCCGAGTGCGAATAGTTGCCGCTTGTCGCCGAGTGCGAACAGTTGCCGCTTGTCGCCGAGGGCGAATAGTCGCCGCTTGTCGCCGAGTGCGAACAGTTGCCGCTTGTCGCCGAGGGCGAATAGTCGCCGCTTGTCGCCTTTTTACTTTTACACGCCGAAATCAAAAACGAGACACCAGCTTGAATAAGCGCGCTCAATGTTATTTTCGCGCCGATTTTTATTTCGGCGCAAACGCGCTTGGTATCGTTTGATTTTTCGCCCGATACTTTATCGGCCTTGACTTCGGCAAAGTTTGACTCCGTTGGCGAATAGTATCGAAGCACATCAAGCGGATTTTCGCAGAAATGAAAACCCGACTCACAAAGTTTAATCTCGCCTTTGTGCGTGTATGTTTTTCCGGCCTCGAACTTGTGACCGTGACAGGTCATGTCGGCATTGAATCCCTTGAATCCTTTTATTTGCGCTGTTGTTTTCATTTTGTTCCTTTCGTTTTGCTAGTCAGTCTGCGAGCGACGAAAAATCGCCACTGAACAGAACTGAACCATTCAGCCAAGTTTTGATTTCAATCTTCAGGCGCGTTAAGGCGTTCAAGCTGCTCGCGCAGTTCATTTACGCGCTGCGCGGCGAGCGCTTTAGCTGAAGGGCACATGTGCCACGGATAGGCATCCGACGCCTCCCACAGCTTGACAGCGATAGCTAGTTCAACGTCGTCTGCCGTCGCGAGATGAAAGCCCGAACAGTAAGCCGCCGGCATTGTCACTATCTGCCGCTGGCAGGACTCCAAGCTAACTTGACCACCATCAATGTCTGTAATGGTGGCTTCCACGTTATGCAGCCGCACCTGCCCATTATCATATCGGCGCTCGTGCGCTCCGCAGTGGTAGCCCGTCACCGTGCAGAGGCCGCCGACTGTCAGCGGTGCGGGGATGGTCCATAGTCCGCCACCATCTTTGTCGCAGCGAACAACCGGCAGGGATTTTTGGAGCGCGATCGCGCGCTCGTCTTTGGCATCCCACCTTTCAGCGACGGCGGAGTTGATGTTTTTCACCATGTCTAGCATTGCGTTATTTTTCATTTTGTTTTCCCTTTGTTGAAATATCAGCACCGACAATCCGCGTCTGGGTTGGACTTGTGCAGACGAACTCGACGTGTGGTGTGATTGCCGCTGCCGGATAATTTTTTGTTCTGTTCGTCTGCACACGCGTAGTCTCCCACAGTATTGTTATTATGACAATCCTTTTTTTTAAATTATTTCGTTGTAAATCTTGCTATTGGTTTTGCAAAATATGGCTGGTAGAAAAGGTGCTTGACAATCTGCCCGCCTTGGTTGAGCTTGCCGAACATGGATGCAGCCGCAACACTTGAACGCCCGCGAGTCTTTCGCATTACTCCCGCAAACGCCCGCGAATTTCAACGGCGGAGTGCGGAAGCAAAACACCAAAACAAGCTCGCAAGGGCGTTGCGTAGTTCCCCGGCAGTTGTCAAAAACGCTTGCGAGGAGCGAATTGCGGAGATTGAAACAGAACGGGCAAGACTTCTACGTTTAATGCGTAACACTGACGAGGCGAACGACATCCAGAAGCTATGCGCCGCGCGCGCAACGCTGTTTGACGAGTGGCAAGTCCTGACTGGCACGCCAAACCCAGGCTCGCGGCGAGGCCGCCAAGACCGACAGGCAAGGCCCGTCGTCACTCTGCGGGACCCGCCGACACCGACACCACAAGAGAAGCCCGCTACGACATGATTAGACACCACAACAGGTTGTGTATTGTGTTCAAAATAGGCTGGTCTTGTGGCCTTAAAACGCGAAAAAAACCACAAGCTTTAGAATCCCCTTTATTTGCAATAGTTTTGGAAGGTAGCCGACTAAATACAACGACTACAATTATACAATAATTATCACTTGCAACTTTAATTCCTTGTGGTATCGTCTGGCATGGCAAAACGCGGACGACCATTCGGAACTTTCAAAAATCCAGCAAGGCACGATTCAGCGGTTTATCGTCGTTGGTCTGGAATGATTCAACGCTGCAAGAACCCCAAAAGCCATATCTGGAAATACTACGGTGGGCGCGGAATCACCGTTTGCGAGCGTTGGAGCGGTAAGGATGGATTTAAAAACTTCTACACTGACATGGGCGAACCAAACGGATTAACGCTTGATAGGAAGGATGGATCGAGGGGTTACTCGCCGGACAACTGCCGATGGGCAACATGGAAAGAACAGGCTGCAAATAGGCGAATAGGCAGCAAAATAAACCCTAACAGCTTAATGCAACGCGCAAAGGCTGCTGGTTTGGACTACCACTTGGTTGTAAACCGTATTCGACTTGGATGGAGTGAAATCAAGGCTCTCACCACACAAAAACTACCCCAAGGCGCACAACCTGGCCACAGAAACTACAGGTCATAACGCTCCACGATTCGATTACAGCCATCCTGACTCCCTACCCGCTACCCTGACACCATCCGACGGCTGAACGCCACAGCGCGACGGCAGCTCGGCGCAGGGAAAACATTCTTTTTTGCCGGGGGACAGGGGGTGGGACGGGGTGCCGGGGGAGGGGCTTTTCAGACCGGCACGCGCGGCGTGACTCCCTCTCTCTGATCGAGCCTCAATTTTAGGGTAATTTCCAATCAGAATTTCTAATCAAGGTTTTAATCAGTCCACCCTACTAGTCCATATGGATGTCCACGTTGACGGGACATGGACTGTGAGTTGTCCACCTTCAGTCCAGTCCACCCCCCCCGGTAGGGGGGGTGGACAGGTGGACTACACACATGTCCATAGGGGTGTTGTCCATTTTTAGGACAGGGGGGTGGACTAGAATTTTCAGGGAGAATTAAACGAACCTTTTGGCATGAGTTTCTGGTATTTTTCTGAAGGTTGAGACCAGAACAGCAATTCAGCTTTTTCGGCACGTTTAAGCCAGTTGAAAGCGGCTGTGCGGGAGCAACCTGAATCGTCCATAACCAGTTTTGCCAATTCCGCCTTAGACATTGAGGAACGGCACAGTTCAGCTACCCGTTCAACGGTTGTAGCTGGGGTGATGGCTTTACCTCCCATACCTTCACGCCAGCCATCAATATCGAAAGAGGCATCAATCTCATAAATCATAGTTTCGGTGTTGAGAACGACGGAGAAAGGCTCAAATTCCTTGCCATTCGAGTTTTTACCACAAGAGATGACGAGCGTTTCACTGTTTTCCGTTGAGCCGGCGGCGACATTGATTTGGCCGCGTGTCCAAGCGTGGAGAACCTTTGAATTGCGGGAAAAGGAAGCGCGATCCTCCCCGGTTGCCTTGGCAGCGCCAGCTTTGCCGGTTAGGGCATGGTGAAGGACGAGTGGAATTCGATTAGAATTACCGGACTTGGTTAGTTGGGAAATACATTGGAGGGATGAAGCCATGTCCACGTCTTTGTTAAGGTCTCCAATTTGGAAATTATAGAGACTGTCCCAAACACAGGCATCCGGTTTATCCTCAGCTATCAGGTCGAAGATGGAACAGCGATGCGCCTCATCGTCGAGGCTTAAAAAGCCGTCATTGTCGGTTTCAAGCGTGTGTAATTTCAGCTGGTTGTTCACCTTTTTCCAATCGTGATCACCGAGCCAAGCCCGGATCTTACTGAGGTCAAATTGAAGGCGGCGGGTGGAGTTTTCAGCTTGAATAAAGAGCCAGCGCAATGTCGGTGCACGGGTTTCAAAGCCTAAGAACTGTCGTCCGGTGATGCAACAACAAGCCATTTGCAGGGCGAGCCGGGACTTGCCAACAGATGACGCACCGCAGATAGTGGCGTTTTGACCTTTAGCGAGCAGTCGGTCGCCCAACACGATGTCGGTGTCGTCAAAGGACATGGCTAGTATTTCGTCGGGTGTTCGGATGGAAAGTTTAACCTTCACCGTTTCGGCTTCATCATCCGGTGTGCCATGAAATTCAAATTCCGGGGGTGGTGTTGACCATTCAGGGGTTTGTGCCACCATCGCCTCGATGTGGAGTGCGTTTCCGCCAGCAGCGAAGAAGTCGTAAGCATCTTTGACAGGCTTACCGTTCAGGTCGGGCAGTTCAATCACTTTCAAGGATTCAACCTCGGCAACCAGTTTGGCGGCGACCATTTGCGCGTGCGCCCTACCCGGTGGGTCTTTGTCCGGGATGATGACAACATTTGCCCCGCGTAGGGTTTCGGTATAATTGTCCTGCCATTTGCCCGCACCGCCGGGATTGCAGGTCGCGCACAATCCCATTTCATTCATTTTGAGGCAGTCTTTTTCTCCTTCGCAGATGTAAATCGTCTTTGCCACCTTGATTGCCGAAAATACTTCTGGCAACCGATACAGTGAGCGGGTCACGCCGTCCATTTTCCATATCCAACCGCCATGTCCGTCGGGTGTGCGCTGGCGGAACGTTTTGGGGTCAAACCTGACAACCTGAAAAATCAACTTGCCGTTGGCGTCTTGATAATCGTATTCAGCGGAGATTTTCGGCCTTATCTCACGATCAGGGAACAGGTCGGAAAGTTTCAAACCAAGAGAGGTGCAAATTGCTTCCGGCGTGCAACCACTGTGGCAATGGAGCAAGATTTTTCCGTCAGTGCCGCTGGTGATGGAAAGCGATGGATTTGAGTCGGGGTGGGCTGGGCAGCACGCCTGCCAAGAGTTTGCTCCCGACTTTTTAGAGTCGGGGAATTTAGTCAGCAGTTCTTCAATTCTCACAATTTTCCTTTCGGAAGGAAAACTCTTTCGGGAGATTTACCCGGTTCGTAAATCCATATTTGGTGGCCTTTCTTACTGGACAAGAAAACGTGCATCAATTTAAGTTTCCATTCATCAGCGAGCGATTGATTGACCGTATTCATCCAAGCGATGTAAGGTTGAATAATCCACTTGCCGGGTTTTGACGACCATTCCATGTTGCGGATGGTGATTGTGCCGTTTTCAGTTGGGCGGTCATCAATATGGACGGTGCAGATAACGCCTTTTCCAAAATTACATTCAAAGATTTTCATAAGTAAAAAGGACGCTGCAAATCTTTCCCATTGTAAGTTGTGACACTCGCGGCAGGGTCGGAAAAGCAGCGTCCAAATTCGATTTTGCGAATGTCACAATCGCAAACATACCACATCCCCAAAATCCGTCAACAAAAAAGATTCGGTTGTTTCAACTCCGCCCAATCGAGCGAAAAAATCCAGAGACATTTTTTTGATTCACCACGTTGCATAGAGCAAATCCAATAATCTCCATTGTCATCCAAAGAATGTTTTTGCCTTGCGAAAATGCCGTCTAAATCTTCGCGGTTGGCGTGGAGGATGGTGGGGCGGTCAGTGGTTGGTGCGGTCATGCCTCAACAAGCTCCGGCGGTTTGGGAGCGCGTTCGTGCCTTGACTCTTTGTTCTTCGCTCGAATTTCTTCCAGAGGTCTGAACCGTGTCTCGCTGAACCCGCGCTCCAAAGCAGCTTTACTGTTCGCCTTTGGGTTGACTAATCCAATGAGCAAAACACAGACATCGCCTTGACTGCCAGGCTGGTGCTGGCCTATCACCAAGTCACGAATGACATAGGTGACGCCTTCTACGGGAAGTGCGGTGTAAAGTTTGGCGATTGCTTGAATGAACTTGTCATCAATGCAGACGACTTTTTGGCCGATGGTGAACATTTTATTTCCTCTTAATCGCAGGCGTTTTTGACTGGCATTGGACTTTCAGGCGGTTGAACTTTGTGTTCTTAAAGAATTTTTTCACCCCCAACCGCTCGCGCTCATAATCCAAAGCCCGTTTGTAGTGTTTTTCGCACAGTCCCTTCATCACTTCGGGCTTGCCGCAAATCAGGCACTTGTGCTGCGATTTTTTACGAAGCTGCCACTTGCGCTGGCGCGACACGTCCAAGTGAGCGAATTGATCAAGAGTCTTTTTCATTGCGTGAAGTCAATTTATATCGCACATTCTTAATGTCAATGATTTTTTTGAAATCATTTTTAGGGTTGTGGCGCGATTACCAAATTTTTCGCCGGACGATGAAGGAATGGCTTGGCGACGGCGGAAAGCCCGTTGCGACGAAAGTTTCTCAGGCGCGGGCGGATATATGTCTGGATTGCAAGTTCAACGTAAAGAACGTGATGACGGAAAGTTTTGGTGATGCTTACAGGCGTCATCTGGCGGCAAAGAGACGGATGAAACTTGAGGTTGTGGGAGAGACGTTGCTGCATACCTGCCAGCTTTGTCGGTGTTCACTCCCTTTGAAGATTCATGTGCCGTTCAAACACATTCGGGCGTATCAAAGGGAGGAAATCAGGCAGGCGATAATGAAGGGCAAGCCGGCGTGTTGGCAACTCAAGCCGTGATGTATTTCATGGTAATTTACTACTGACTCTTACTGTGTGATGAATCCGCAATTTTCTCAAATTTTCTTTAATGCGAAATTTATCCGCTACCAGCTCACATTCCTTTTCTGAATCGGGATTGCAATTTTCCTTAACAGCGTCATCCACCATTTGTTTCTGGCGTATTTCGGACAATTTGTGCGCTGTGTATTCAACACTCATTCTTTAATTGAATTTGATATTCCCATTACACGATTGCATTCTTCATCGTATTTTCTCCATGATGCCAAAGTGCCGTGAATCACAATCCGCTCCCACCACGAACCCATCACATGACCTATCCGATATGGTGCTGCGGAGTCGAATCCCGGCTCACTATGCGGGTCGCGTGCGCCGAGCAGAAATTCTTTTTCACACCGAAGATCGAAGGCATCGCACTCCTTGGTCGTGATGGCGAACAGCCAGCAATAAAGGGATTCAATCAATTCATGGCCAATGACCGCTAGTGAATATTGCCATTTGGGAAGTTTCGCCACCACCAAATGTAATGTACCCTTATTGTGCGGCGCATCGAATCGCCATGTGCCGACAGTCACCCATCCATTCGGTGCGCCATCAGTTCTTTCTATCTTAATTTTCATAGCAAGTCGGAGTTGATGAGGAAATCGTAGCGGTTCAAAATTGATGTAAAATAAGCGCGGGAAAGAAAATCGAATTTTGGGCGGTAATAAACTCCCGTCATTACAAATCCGTCAATGGCATCATATACTTTCCGCACACAGTCATCAATGGTGTTTCCTGCTCCGGTAGCACATCCCAAATCTTTATCATAGCCCACACTGACAAATCTTTTCTTTTCTTCGGATTCGCCCTCCATTTTTTTAATACAGTAGAAAAAAAGTCGTTCCGATACTTCATTTAACCAGTCCATCGTATATTCTCCCTCATACATGTCAGGTTCTTTGCCGTTGGGTTCAGTTTGAAACATGCGAACTGCCGATCCGAACTTCCATTTAAGAGGATTTTTACCTTCCGCAATCAGGTCAAAATGGTTGACAACAGATAATCTTCCATTTTTATCTCCGCACATGGCAATTTCCGCGAACATGCCATCAAATCCCCAACGGTTGGCACAAAATTCCGTGAAGTAAAAATCATTCCCATCAAAAAGAAGTCCAGCATCAAAGATTGAGATACCGGGCTGTTTTTTTGCCATTTCGTAGATAATTGGCGGAAAGGCAATCTTATTAAGTTCGCAATCCAGTCGGGTTTGAATAGTTAAATCCTGACAACCTCCGGTAAGTCGTCCGATGTTTCCAGAACCTAATGGCTTGTTTTCAATTTCGACCACACTAAAAAGCGGGACACCGTCCCAAAATACCATCACTGGAGTCAACTCGACCGGCTTTTTTATTTTTTCCTCCAGTGTGAATCCTCCGCGCTCATATTCTGCGGCCTCAGTGGTTAATGCTCCCGAAAGTTGCCTCCGAGCCAGTTCCGGATCGGGAGTATCTGGGACGACTGTTTCCGCATTGCTTCCCTCACTTTTAAGCACAAAGATTTTGTCTGGGTTTTCCTCTAAAAAAGCCAGTGCGTCCTCGACTTTTTGAAATTCAGAAACCTCGGCAACCTTCAATTCAGGATAGTATTTTTTAGCAAAATCCTTGCCCGCCTGCCGGTCTTTTTCAAGCGTGTATCCTTCCTCGGTTGGGAAAACGCCTTTCGTAAAACCCATGTCCAGAGCTTTCTGTGAATACTCCCATAAATCTCCATAATCAAACATCACGAACCATTCATCTTTATTCTCAATGGTGGCCATCCACTCAATCACATCGTCGGCGGATTGCTTTTCAAAAATCCCATCATAGAGAGAAAGGCGGCTTTCGCTCTTTCCTTTTGGCGTCTTTGGGTTTTCTTCATCTTTAACCATTCCCACCACAACCCTCTTGCCATCATCCATCAATCTGTCGGCGATTGGCAGCGGGTGAAAATCTCTTGTGATAAAAATATAATTATTCATCGGAGTAATTTCAATGCCTTGTTCATCACGGCTTGGCCAGCATCTATCAATGGGATTTTTGTGTGCTTGGAGTTAATGACTAGAGGCAACTCGGTGCATCCTACAATCACCATCCGCGCGCCGCGCTGTTTCAGGTTGATAAGCACGTTACGCACTACATGGAAATCACCCTTTGTCTGCGTGCCAGAGATAACGGCTTTGATGGCCAAATCCAGAAAGAACTGTTCCTCATCGTTGGTCAGCACATAGTTGATGCCGCGATCTCCCAAGGCGTCTTGATAGAGACAGGATTTTCGAGTTGATGCCGACGAGATGATTCCAACTCGTTGGACGCCCTTAGGAACTGCATCACAGGCCTCATCAATTATATTCAACAGTGTGCCGGGGAAATACGATGCGAGGTCTTTGAAAGCATAAGCTGAGTTGCAGGCGATCACTGCGTAATGGCAATTCCATTTTCCCAGCTTGATGAGAGTTTCGACCAGTTGACGCTTGACATGAGAGTGGTCAATAATTCCCTTTTCGTCCATACCCACGACGGGTAGGTTATAAAGTAGGAAACTTGGGAAGTCAGAATCAAGTTTGGCTCCGTCATCCTTGGATTTCTGCAATAGATAATCGGCCATTCGGAGTCCCGCGAAGGCTCCCATGCCGGAGATTATTCCCAGTGTTTTCATTTATCCGATCCATTGGAAAGTTTTGCATAAGCACTGCGACTGTTTTTTAATCCACCTCGCAAAATCTCCGCAACGGCCTTTGCGTTCTGCCGTTTTTGATCGGCAACGAATGACGTGTCTTTGTGCCTTCGCTTTTGGATGTCGGCAAGCTCTTTGGACTTCAACTTCTGTTGTGTCTCAGCCTGTTTCCCGGCCAGCTTGACCTTTGTTTCGGCCATTTGCTGTTGCAACTCGCCATTGCCATTTTGCTGCTGCTTTTTCTGCACCTCCATTTGAAGGTGTTGCTGCAACTTTTTGATTTCGTTGTTGACTTGGCTCAATGCCTTCGCAAATTCCTTCATTTTCGGCTCGTTACCAACGTCACCTTGCATTCCTTGAATCAGTTTGCCGATGAACGCGGATACATTTTGTAGGCCGATGAGTTCCATCGGTGTTGCCATCTTGGTCGTGGACTCAATTTTGACGATGTAACGGGTAGCCAATTCGAGCAGCTTTTGAATCTGTTCGATGGGGTTCAATCCTTCGGGGATGGACGGGGGCATACCGAGCATCATCAGCGGGAAGTTAGCGGCGGCAGCGGCGGAGGCATCGGAAATGACTTTCTTGCTGGCTTGCACCCACCGTTTTGCGCGACGCGAACCGACCATTTGAACTGCTGCGTCGTGCAACGCCTCGGCCTGGGCGGACGGGTCGAGCATGGGACGTAACTTCATTGCGTTCTCCGCCTCCACCATTGCCATTGTGGGGTTGCCACCACCGAGCGGCTGTGTGATTTCCACGCGCCACTTTTTTACATCAATCCATTCCTCTGCTATGCCCTGCTTTTTGCAAGCCTTTTGGAAAGCCATCACGTCCTCGTCATCGGACTTTTTTAGACAGAACCGGCGACAGATTTCTTTCGCGGCAGATTTCTCGTAGATACGCGCTACCAACATTAGTCCTGACAGCATGGCATTTGTCTGCTGGACTTTCACGCCCGTCTCGAATGCGGTTTGTTCTTTCTTCGTGCCGGTGTCAATGTTTTGGGTGTAGGCCGTGGATGCTTCCTGCTGTAATTGCTTGCCCATTGCCAATGCCATTTCAGCGAGACCGGAATCAATCTGGTGACGTTCGGCGGCGGGCACAATGGACACTCCCGGCTTGATTACGCCGAGATTTTGGAACACTTGAATCTGGGCGCGTGCGCGATCAACAGGGTCGGCAATACGAAGCAAAATGTTGAACTGGTCGAGTATGTGTTTGAGCAGCCGGTTACGGGTAAAATCCGTCCAGTAACACGGTTCAAACAGGGCGAATCCGAGCGAGCGGACGGAGTGATACAAAAACGGTGCTTTGTTATTCAAGTCACCAAACTGAACGTGCAAAATATGACGCCAACTTGGTGCAATCGCTCCCTCATGTTCACAGATAAATTTGTCATCAGCCTCGGCGGTAACACCTGACGTGTTGTTTTCAGGGACGACCTTCAGATGCCAACTACCGTCATCGTCCTCGTGGTAAAAATGCCAAAGATTGATTGTCGGCATGGCGTCCCCAGACCAGTAACCGGCATTTTGCTTCCGCAATTCCTCAAACTTCTCCGGCACGGTGTTCCAGTCGTAGTTATTTTCGGCCATCGTGGTATTGCACTCTTTGACATTCTCCAAAATGGCCGAGACAGCTTTCTTGTTCCACTTGAATTTGCTTTTGACTTTGGAAAACGCCTTACGCGATAGTTCGCCCGGCGTGTAGGGTATGCGAACGGCAAACCAAGTGAGGTTGCGGAATGAAAGTTCGGTGTCGGTGGGAACTCGCAAGTCCTCAATGGCAACGTATCGCGGAAGCCAGTTGTAAGTGTCCTCCCACATTATAGGGCCTATGCCGTGACTGACGACCCCCGACCATTTGGAGCGATGCACTTCAAAGTATTCCAATTCATGCTCGCCCTCCTTCATCACGTCATTGATGAATTCGGTGATGAAATCGCCCCAATCAGATCGCACTTCTTCCGGTGCTTTGGGGACGGACACGGTAAAATAATTGTCTTGTGAACAGAAGTTTGTGATGTATTGTCGGCGTGCATGGGAGAGCGCACCCATGAACTCGCCCCACCGGATATTTATTTCCATGCCGACCCGCTTGGCCTCATCTTCATCTAAAAGAGGTTCGTTATTGGCAGCACGGTTGATAAGGACTCTGTTACGACCGCGTTTCAACTCGGCGTCATCGCCGCTCCTAATCGTTTCTAAAACTTTTTCTGGCGTGCTGAAATTCATAGTGCCAATACTTGTTGCCCAAGCCTCATCCAATCCTGAATCAGCTTGTCGTGTTTATGTTGATTGCAACTAGGGCAACTCGCACAAAGATTTGTTACACTGTGTGCGCCGCCTTTGCTCAATGGAACAATATGGTCTATGTGAGCAGTTTTGCCAGCGGTTTTATTTTTACAATAGTAGCAGGCAACTTGTTTTGTTGCTCGAATCCCCCTTACAAATTTATTTATCGCAACAGGGTTTATTGTGTTACCGAGTTTGAAAGCGCGACGTTTTTGAGTTCCGCTGGCAGCATAAATGCGTATCTTGTGCCTGTTTTTCAAAGCCCAACGCTTCGATTTCTCTCGCACTTTTTCTGGATTATTTTTATGCCACGCTTTTGATTGCTCTGCAATTCTCTTTTTGACTTCTGGCCTTTGGTAGTAAGCTCGTCTTTTGGGGCGAAGTCTTTCTCGGTCACGTTCTCTGTGGCGATAATAATACCTCAACTTCGTTGCCTTCACCTTTTCGGGATTTTTTTTCCTCCAAATCTTTGACCGTTCCGACCAAATCTTCTTCTTTTCTGGATGCCGCGCTTTCCACGCCTTGTTAAGTTCCGCCATTTTTTCACGGTTATTGTTACGCCAAATCTTCCCCGTGCTTAAAACGTGATCTTTGTTTTTTAGATAGTAGTTTTTGTTGTGTGCGCGTATCTTCTCTTTGTTTCGCTGCCTATACAATTTCCAGTATTCGGCGGTCTGGGGCATAAAATTTAATCTGTTTTTACAGGCGTTCCGCAGCCTGCACAATTTTGTTTAATGAAGTGGTGATTTTGGTGGACGCGATCAAAAGGTTCAGAGCAATTCCAGCAGAATCGTTCGTCATTTTGTCGAACGGCGCAGTTAAAGCGGTCAACGTCTTCGAGGCACTCACACAGACTGGAACGGGGAAGATTGTTGGCGATTCGAAATGAACTGACAGCCTTAACGACTTCTTCGATGATTGGGTTTGCTCCGAAACGGTGACGGACGCCTTCAGTCTGTTCATAAACATAATTGTTCGGCAGAGGATTGTTATAGGATTTTAAGATATACACAACTCAAATCAGAAAAACTTGTTGACCAGTCCTAATCCATTAAGCATAGATTATCAGAAATTAAATTTTTGTCAATGTTTCAAAAGTCCGGCCTTGATAGCGTTATTCCATTCTTCCGATTCTTTTGTAAAATAATCTTCCTCGTTGGCTGTGGATTTCACGTTCCGGCCAATGCGCTGAATCTGGAAGCCAAGTTGCCTAGCACCTTCAAGGGCTACGCAACACCAGTCCATCAGGTCGGGAGATTTCTTTAACCGGTCCTTCATGTCCTCTTTTGGTTCGACTTCGATTTTGTTTCCGGCAACAGTTTTGAACAATCTGCACTGGCCTTCTTGGGCGACTTCCATCGGCAAAGACCGCACTTGATCTGACTCAATGGCTTCTCGCATCGAATACCACAATTCGGTTACGAACTTTTGGTATTGTTCATCGCACCGTTTCAGCCGTTTTCCATTCTTTCCATCGTCCACAAATAAATCGAATCGCACCGGCCTGTCAGTTGGGCGCGCGCCGGAGTCCACAGGAATTGGGCAGTTAAAACCGAACTGCTTTGCGAAGGACGATCCGAGTGTGCCGCGCCCAAATGAATCGTAGAAAATGTTTTTTGGTGGAATACCGAGCCGGTCGGATTGCTGTTTGATGAACTCCGCTATTTGTCCTTCGGCATCGAGCGATGAGTTCAGTCGGATTGGAATTATTTCCGGTGTGCCTACCGAGAAAATAATGTTGCCGTCCTTGTCCTCACCATATTCGCACTCGCCACCAACGCAACGGTCGCCACCGCCATACGCCGGGTCTAAAGCGTAGAGTTTCGTTCGCGGCGTTCCCTTCCAGACAACAGAATCAAATGCGTGATGCTGTTCGCAAAGACCGATGGTGATGACGCGATTTGAAACCATCCCCTTTGACGGTTTGCCGATGCCCTGCTGATAAAGCTGCCATGAATCGTCGCCATAAGTTTTTCGCAGCCCTTCGATAAACGGTTTTGAAATCAGGAAATGATATTTTGTTTCCGACTGGTCATTGTTTGGGGTGTCCCTGCCATCGAACGCAACGACATGGGCATCATGCCAACGCGAAGTCCACTCTTGAGTTTTACCATTGTCAATGAATGAGTCCCAACCGCCAATCGGTTCGGCGGCGGTGCAAAGGGGGTCGGAGATGTCAGTCGGGTTGCCAGATTGGACGCCCTTGAAATTATCATCCACAGTCCAGTTTGTGTATGCGTCGAGATAGCTGGTTTCCATAACAGCGGATTCATCTCCGTAATGAGTCAACAGTCCATCGTGCTTTCCGGGCGAGCTAGGGGCTTTAACACCCTGATATTTTCCCATGCCAACGAAGCGGCCGCCTGAAATACAAGGAACGCAAGCTATGCCGCGAGAGAGCAGTCGAGCGAATTGGCCTTCATCGTCAATTTTGTCCGGGACAATCGCCCTTGCGGATTCGAGCAGGTAGCCGTCCAGCCAGCCGTAGCGCTCCCGCGCACGATTGAAAAGCCACTTGATTCCCCTTCCCCAGATTTTCTGGTCAAGACTCCGCATATCCGTCGAGGAAACCAGCGCAAACGATGTGAATGGGAAAGCCCAAAAAGTTATCAGGCAATGAGCGGCCATCAGATAAGTTTTTCCCGAATTGTGATGGATTGCTCCCTCCGCAAAATAATGATGCACGTTTGGAACACACAAATCATAGAATGTTTCTTTGTGGGATTTAGTTATTGACACCACCCGCGATTGTGATACCTTGAAACGATATGACTCATTATTACAAACGGAACGCGAAAAGGGATTCTCGAATTTTGTCTCTTTTTCTTCATCTGAACAGAGATTTGGTTGTGACCGCTCGACTGTCAAACATGAAGATTGCAGCGACTCGGAATGTTTTAAAGGCTGCTGGTGAGAAATTCCCGAAAACAAAACTTCATCCAAATAGTGCGTGCCATAAAAATCAGAAGTTGGTTTTTGAAATGGAACAGTCCGGTTCAAGTTTGGATGAAATTGGTCGTCGGATTGGAACTGGGGGGCGTCATGTAAAAAGGTTTTTGCGCGAGCATGGCGTGACGCGAGATTTTTTGACGAGCAAAAAGGCTGAACGCCACTACGCTTGGAAGGGAGGTAGAATAATCGACAAGGACGGTTATGCGACGGTGTATTGTCCTGATCATCCCCACCGCCGGAAGCATACGCCTTATATTTTAGAGCATCGTCTTGTGATGGAAAAGATGATTGGCCGTTTTTTGCTGCCGGAAGAAGTCGTTCATCATCGGGACAAGAACAAGCAGAATAATTCTCCTGAAAACTTGCAACTTTTTTCAGAGAATCGGGAACATTTAGCACAAGAGTTAAAGGGTTGTGTTCCGAATTGGAGTCCTGAAGGTTTTGCTCGTATGAAAGAATCAGGGAACCGAACCGGAGATTTGAGACGTGGCAAAAGTCCCCATTTGTGGCTAAGACGCGGTGAGATGCAGTCGCCTTGAATCGTTGTCCGTTTTCCAAAACGACTTCGTATAAATCTTCTTCACCTTTAATGAAGGGGATGCCCGCTTGTGCTGCTCCCGCTAGTGTCAGCACCGTTGGAGCGATTTGTTTTTCGTAAAGTTCTCGTATTGTCGGTTGTTCTCCGGTTAGAGGATTCAAAATTCGGGTGTCACCCGAAACACAACTGGCCGATCCAAGAAATACACTCACCTTATTTTCAACGATGGCTTTCATTCCTTGCACGAACCAGCGATGTTGGTCATCTTCCGGCCAGAGCAATTTGTGGGCATTAAGATAATGCTGAAGCCGGTTTGTCCCGTGATATTTTAGGGATGCATCAGATTGAGCTAAAACAGAAAGCTCAATGGCAAGCGGGTCAAGGTTGTTGTCCAAATCAAATCCGTATTTGAGCATGAGCCAACAATACATCTTGCGAATTCGTAAAACAAGGCGTAGTTATATGAATTGATGGCTAGAGGCGCAACAAAGTCTGTATTTCTGAAAGATTTTCTCGGCAACTTTTTGGGCGGCATTGACGGCGGGGTTGACCCGCACCTGCTCAAGAAAGACAAGCTCGCGTGGGCGGTGAACTCAACGGTTCGCGGCGGTTTTATCGGCCCGATGCCAAAAATCCTTTCCTACAATTTCTCGGATGGCGGGATTCCGGTCATCGGTGGAAGTGCGGCAGTTTCCTACTTCGTTCAAAACGGTGTTTTTCAAGGGGCAACACCACAGGCGTATCAACCCCACGCAAGTTCAATTCTTCCCGGCCCGACATTCTTTGCGCTCATCAGCGGACGGTTGTTCGGATTCACGCCGGATTTCTCGGTCAGCATTGCAGGAGCTTACGTTGCTTCACCAGGAATGATTGCGGTTGTGGAATACACGCCGACCGTTTCAGGCTCAAGTCCAGTTCAGGCAGATTTGAACTCGGCGACCGCGCCGCAAGCGTGGCTTGACCAAGCGGAAAATTATCTCATCGTGCAGGATGGGACAACGCCAAACCCGCTTGTGTTTGACGGCAACAAATCTTTCCGCTCGTATTCGCTGCAACAAGTCGTTGGAACATTCTCGAATGGAACCGCGCTTGTAGCTCCTGTTTCTGGCGGTGTCATTGTAGCAACAGTTACGACGGACATCACAACTATTGACCCGAAGTTCTTCAACATTCCGGTTGCCCTTTATGCGCCATCGGGGGGTATTGCGGTGGGGATAAGTCCTGTTACGCCTGCCTATGCCGGGGGGCAATACATCGGACAAATGGCACTTACGATTGTTCCGCCAATGACCGGCGGGGCGTTGCTTTCTTCGGCGGCAACGGGAACTGTTAAAACCGGGGACACGATTTTTCTCCAAAATTCAAATTACCCAATAAGCAATCCGACTATAAATATCGGCGGGAGTTATCCGATTGCGTATTCTCCAAACCCGACCGTTAATACCGCCGATGCCAACAATGCTCAAAATACAACCGGATTTGTGTCCGGCTCATTGGTGGCAGTCGCAACAGTCGCACAGTGGGCTGCTGTGGTGGGTTCACCCTATGGTAGTCCCCTACAACCCACAGGGCAAACAGCGCAAGTGACTTCCAATTCCATCACGCCGTCCATGATTGCGGCGGGCAGTTTCACCATCCCGCTTCCATCCGACCCCTACGGAAGTAATTCTCAAATCACCGCCATCACGCTTCAATACCAGACGCAAGCCACAGTGCCGGTTGTCAGCTACGCTCCGATTGGAACCATTGGCGGGACAGGATTAACTTACAGCTTTCCGAATACAGCATTGGCGGTTGTGCTTTCAGGAGGTGCGTCTTATCCGACCACTTCAACACAGGGAGCGACTGTTTTTGTCGGCAGTAACACAACCATTCCAGCGGCTAATTTGCAATGCACTATTGATTCACCATCTACTGCTACGACCTATTACCTGACAAACAATTCAGTCGTCGCCGGAATTGTGTTGCAAAATGTCGTCGTTCAAACTGTAATCGGAATACCCTGCGGCAAGGCGTGGACATATTGTCAGGGACGAATCTGGACATCGCTTCCCAACGGCACTCAGTTTGTTGCGGGTGATGCGGTTGGTAGTTCCAGCGGGACGGCGGCAAACGGTTTTCTCGATGCCATCCTCTACACGATGCAGAACACGCTTCTGTCCAACGGCGGCACGTTTAGCATCCCCGGAAACTACGGCACAATCAGGGCGTTGGTTGTCGCCCCAACGATGAATGTCCAGCTTGGGCAGGGGCCGCTTCAAGTTTTTACGACGCAAAGCGTTTTCAGCGTCAGTGCCCCGGCGGACATGACTACATGGCCAAGTCTGACAACTCCGATTGTCACAGTGTCGCTTATTGGCGCTGGCGGATTATCGCAGTGGTCAACAATTCCGGTGAACGGCGACATCCTGTTTCGCGCGCCTGATGGTATCCGTTCCATGACCATTGCTTCATTGGACTTTTACAAATGGAACAGCACACCATGCAGTCAGGAAGTTCACTTGGCACTCGATAGTGATAATCCGAGCCTGATCAATTTCTGTTCGGCAATACAATTTGATAACCGCGTCATCTTTGGCTGTTCGCCCGTCAGCGGAATCAACGGCGCATATTTTCAAAATGCTGCGGTGATGAATCTTGATGCGGTCAGCAATTTGCAAAACAAATCTCCGGCAGTTTGGGAGGGGGAATGGACAGGATTGAACACCTTGCAATGGATGACGGGAATTTTCGGGAACAAAGTTCGCTGTTTTTCATTCACATCAAACGGGACAACCATCGGTTTTTCGGAATTGTTGATGACGGCCGACGGTCAGGACATTACCGGCACAACAACGACGACATGGCAGTTTGAATCCTCGGTGCTTTTTGGCCGGAATGAAAGCGCGGGTGAATACGATTTATTGCGGTTGGAAGACGGAGAAGTTTATGTCCAGAACATCATCGGACAAGTCGGGTTCATGGTCGAATTCAGGCCGGATTACGATACGTTGTGGCATCCGTGGTATTCGTGGAGCGTGGACAACACCAAAGGCAATGTCCCTTATGCCGTCAGGATGGGGCTTGGCAATCCAATCGGCGGCGCGTCGGTTTCCGGCACTCAATATCGTGATGGATATGATTTTCAAGTTCGGGTGACGGTGGTTGGCTCGTGTAATTTTATGGGCTTGGCCGAAAAAGCCTCGGTTGTGCCGCAATCGGAATTTGCCAGACCAATCATTCCCATTCCGCCTACGCCACCTACACCGCCAGCCGTGCTGTTGAAACAGATGTTCGCCGCGTCGGGCGCGCCGACAACCCAAAACCCAGGAAACTTGGCGGGTATTTATTGGGATGTCCTTGATGAAGAATTTTATCTGTGGCTCGGAACGCAATGGGACACCGGAATCACGCCCACGGGATCGTTTGTGATCTGCACCGGGCGGCAGGCGTTTGCCGGTTCAGGTGCGCCGACCGTCGCCACGCCGACGCCCGCCAACAACGCGGGGACATATTTCGATTACACAAACAGGGCGTTGTATTTCTGGAATCCGGCGGGTTATTGGGGTAGCGATACAACCGCAATCGGCAGCGGTGTGATTGCAACTTCGCTCGGTTCGGACTACATTTCGGGGCATGGAGTTCCGCTAACACAGAAACCGGCGAATGGGGCTGGCATTTATTACGACTTGGACACCCTGACGGTGTATAACTGGAATCCCATCACACAAACTTGGCTATGAAAAAGTTTCTCATAACGGCGGCGTTGCTGCTCGGCCTTCGGCTTGGCGCGACACAGTTTTATTACAACCCGTTCACCACGAACGACCCTTACGACGCGCTGAATCTGGCGACGAATATCGCTACGGGCGCAATTCAAGGCAGCATCACCGCATCGCTTTCACCGGGAGTCATCGAAGCCGCTGGCGGTCTGGACACGAACAACTACGCTAATTATGCGGACACCAACGGCGCGGCGGCTTACTTATACAGTCAGGCGACGAATTACGCCGCAACCAACCTTCCGGCGAATCTTGTGACCAGTAACCAGCTTGTAGTGGCGACCAATGCGCTCGTCACAAACGAAATCGCCGCGTTCAATACCGCAACAAACGGGCTGGTAACAGCTTCCGTGACCAATGGCCTTGCTTCAACCAACTATGTGAACGCGGCAACAAATGGTTTTGTAACAGCGGCCATCATAAGCGGACTTGCTTCATTGACGGCGGTTACAAATGAAGCCAACGCGGTTTATTCAAACAATCCGTCCAGCTACTTGACCCCATCAGCTACAAACAACATCACGGCTTTTGGAAGCAATGTTGTCACGCAAATTCAAAACGGCCAAGGCATCGTCGTTGCATCTTATTCGTCTGCATCGGGCATCACGGTTTCATTGACGGCGACCGGCACGAACAATGTCAATGTGACAAACTTAAATGCAACCAGTCTCGCTTCGTATGGCGCACTGACGACTAATTCCTCGTCTTGGTCAGCTTATGTTGCTCCGATCAACGATTACACCAATGCAAAGCAATACACGAATGGCCTGTTGCCTGCCGCAACCGCAGCGGCTACTTATCAGCCAGTTGGGACTTACTTGACCTCAAGCAACAATCTCAACTACAACAATGTCACCAATCAACCGGCCATCCCCACAACGAACGGTTTTGTAACAGCGGCCATCATAAGCGGATTGGCGACGACGAACTATGTGAACGCGGCAACAAATGGTTTTGTAACAGCGGCCATCATAAGCGGATTGGCGACGACGAACTATGTGAACGCGGCAACAAATGGTTTTGTAACAGCGGCCATCATAAGCGGATTGGCGACGACCAACTGGGTGCTTGCACAAAATTACACCAACGCCGGTATTTTGAGCAACTACACCACACTGAACTCCCTGAGTAATTCTTTGAACTCTTTAATCACGTCAACGGGTTTGAATTCGGAAAGTAATTCGTTGCAGACGCAGATTTCATCCAACGCAACCGCCATCACCCAGACATGGCCTATCAGCCAACCGTTTGTCGGTGTTATCGCTCTTTCATCCAATATGACAGTTTCATTCGTGACCAACGCCGGGGTTATCACAGCCACCCTCGGTTCTTATGGCGGAGCAGTTACCGGCTTTCAACCAGCCAGCGCGAATCTCACGAACTGGTCTGGTGTTCCAACAAACACGATTTTGCTCACCACGAATGTTGTGACTTCGATTACACAAAACACAGGCGCAACAGTTCAAGGTAGCACAAACGCCAACGGAATAACTTACACCATCGGTTCGGGTGTTGACCAGACTTCGGTGGCATGGCAATCAGGAACATTCATTACGCCCGCGCACGGAACTCAAATACAACAGTATTTTTCACACGGACTGGCGTGTTCTGCTCCATCGCTCATGGTTTATTACAATGGGACAGGCTATTCAAGTGGTGGCAACATTTCTTTGGCGTTCACTTATGTTTCGTCATCTTCATGCTACTTCACCTTCACCGACAATGGGACAATACCAACAAACGTAACGGTGACGGTCATTGCCTTTTGCGAATGAAAAACATAGCCCAAATTTGTCTTACCATTTTTTGTCTAGCCATCTTTTGTCCAAAGGCTTTGGCGCAGACGCCCATTGGCATCAAGCAAAATACATTCACGACCAACAAAGACCCTTCGTTTGCCATCACTGGGGCGGCAAATGGTGTTTTGCAGCAGCAACAAGGACAAGGACAGCAATACTATGTTGTGTCAGGTGCGGGTGAATCATTGGCAAATGGGAATTATTATTTACAGTCCACTAATCCTCTTGTTTATACCAATCAGTATTACGAAATTCAAGAAACAGTGCCGTTTGAAAACGTCATACCTGCGGGGTCTTATTATTCTGTCCGCCAGTTTTACTTAGGTCAATTTTTACAAGTCAACACGACCTACACAATTACCTTCGGAACAAACGACGATTGCCTTCTTGGTTACGGTTTATGCGCCCCCGGAACATTCCAATTCGTTACAGGCGGAGACGCTTCTGTCCTTCCCTCTGTAGAGCTTCAACCCGTTACTAGCTTTTCTCTTGTTACCGCAATAGTTTATACTACATCAAGGAGTTATGCTATCAGAGGACGTGCAACTACCCGCGTAGAAATATATGTTTCTACCAACATGATAAACTGGCAAACACTTCACGTTGCAGCCCCGCCAGCCCCAACCGTCACACTTGCTAATTCCGCTGCGGCCTCATACATCACCGAATCTCTGTTGCAAAATGCTGGCGGGTTGACCATCAGCAATTTCTCTCAATACGCGGACACCAACGGCGAAGCCTCCAATGTTTTCCAGACACTACCCCCGCCGTCGAACACCAACTTGGCCACACAGACTCAGTTGCTTTTGTCGTCAAATGGGGTTGCTTCACAAACAACAAGCCTTGTTGCGTCAGCGTCGAGCTTTGTTGGCGGCACGATCACCAACGGGCTTGCCTCAACTCAATACGTCATCACGGCTACGAATGGAATGGTGAAAGCCGCAGTCACAAACGGCCTTGCGACTGGGGTTGCCATGACAAACATTGTCAACAACAGCTACTCAAATAATCCATCAAAATATATCACATCATCCGCCGTCAGTAACATGACCGCGCTCGGTAGCGGCGTAATCACACTCATCACCAACGGCGGTGGTTTGTTGGTTTCGTCGAACTTGTCGGCGGGCGGTTACTCTTATTCCGTTGGCCTTGATCCTGCGGCGACCAACATCACCTACATAACCAACCTCTATGCAATTACGCTGGCGCAATGGGGCGCGTTCACCACAAACGCAAACACATGGGCGACTTATCTGGCGGCCATCAACGATTACACCAATGCGAAAGCCTTTACCAACGGTTTGATACTATCTTCGGTTGCAGCTTCAACATATAATCTTTTGGGGAATTATTTAACTACGACCAGCAATCTGAACTATTCAAAATTCACTAATGCGCCGGTGATTCCAGCCACCAATGGTTTCGTCACATCGTCCATTACGAACGGTCTGGCGACCATTGCTTATGTGAACACGGCAACAAATGGTTTTGCTACACAGAGCATCACGAACGGATTGGCGACGACGAACTATGTGAACACTGCGACAAACGGAGCCGTCACAAGCGCGATAACAAACGGCCTTGCGACTATTGCTTTTGTGACGAACCAGAATTATTTGCAGTCGTCCAATGTGGCGGCGTATTACGCCACAACCTCATCCGTCATATCCGCTATTGCGCCGTATGCGACCATTACCACGCTAAACGCTTCGAGCAATTATCTGACTTTGGCAAACACCACCAACGTCAACACCATCGCGCTTCATTGGGGAACGAATCAGGCACTCGTAGGAAGTGTCACCGTGAACTCGAATATGACGGCAAGTTTTGCGACGAATGGCGGGGTGATAACCGTTACGCTCGGTTCCACGACAAATCTTTACGCTTCCAGCACGGCAGGATTACAGCCCAAATCAGGAAATCTCACGAACTGGTCAACTATTTCCACAAACCAGATTCTTTTCACACCAAACTTGGTCACAACACTCGTCGCGGGAAACAATGTCGCTATTACCTACACAACCAATAGCAGCGGCGTTCACGCGACAGTCAATGCTTACTATCAATACAATTCTCCAGTTCAAGCGGTGTCGGGGTATATCGGAGGGGTTACTGGTTCTCCTTACGGCTTTGTTAGTCTTACCACAGGAAATAGTTCTTACTCTAGTCCGAGTTGGAGTGCGCTTCCAGCAACTCCGAATGATTGCAAGATTTACAACTCATCAAGCGGAGCTATTATTTATAGTAGCAGCAATGGAGTGGTACTATTGAATTCAACTGTGTTGACAAATATAACATTTACGGCGACTGGTTGTTGGGCCACAACCATATACATAACAAACACTGTGATTTCTCAAAATGTGAACATTATCGCAATATGCCATTAGAAATATGCTTTTAACAATGGGACAAGTTAAGTTGGGGCCGGTTGGCCGGTCATGCGGCATCGCCACCACATCGCCCGCCTTTGTTGAGTATGTCAACGACGCAACGCGCCAGTTGATCACGCGCGGCAACTGGTGGGCGACTGTGCAGCCGATGATTGTGACCGTAGTTTGGTCGCCGCATCCCGTCCTGATTTGCCCGCGCGAAATCGAGTCCATTCTTGCCGTCAATGAGCGGTATCATGCCGAAGTCAAAAACTTTTGGTATAAATTCGTCCCGTGGAACGACGAATTCAGGCATTGGTTCAATGAATTTACAGGCGGCAACTTCGGCGGGGAACATCACCATCACAAACGGGTTGCTTACAACATCGGCACAACGCCTGTCACCAGCCAGATCAACCCGACCAAACCGATGTATGTGCGGGCGACATCAAACAACGTGCTTGATGTTGGCATCAATGTTACAATTTTCGGAGTTGATGGAAGCGGCAACCCGGCACAAGCGACATTGGTTCTAGCTATTCCACCGGGACAGACTTATCCCATGAACGTGTCGAACGTCCAATTCGGCCAGATTCAGCGTGTGGTCAAGGATTTATCCAACGGTTACATCACCTGCCAGCAGGATGATAACAACGGCAACCTGTTGCCATTGTCAATTTACCAGCCATCAGAGCAGACGCCGGAATATACCGTGATGCGACTGGACGGGTTCGGACATCTTCACCATCCATTGCCGTTCATATCAGTCGTTGCGAAGCTGGCTTTCATTCCGGCGTTGGCCGACACGGACAATGTGCTGATCGAAAATCAAGATGCGTTGCGTGACATGGTTTTGTCCATCCGCAAAAAAGAGGCTGGGGACGTTGCTGGTGCGGCGCAGTATGAGTCATCGGCCATCCATGAATTGAATCGGGACATGGAAACGCGGTTCCCGGACGAACAATTTGTCGTGGAATACTTTCAAAACTCAACACCGCAACGAAGAAGGATTTTTTAATTATGCCAGCACAAGCTCCGATTTACGATTTCAACGGTCTTATCACCGGCTACACCAACAGTCCAGCCCCAACGACCGGAGCCTACAATCCGGGCAGTTGGGAAGATGCTATTGCTGCTGCGGGTTCTTATGGAAGCATCGCAGGACAAGAGATTATGAGTCAGTTCGGGAATCCCTCTGCTGGAACGAACGGATTTAATCCTGCGTCCGGCACGGGCAGTTATTTCAATGGCGCCGCGGGCGGCATTGGCGGTGATTATGGTGGCGGTTCGACAGGCACAGGCACTTCCGGCGGCGGAACAACTGCATTCAGTTTGAATCCGACGCCGACTGAAGGTGGTGGAACGACATTCGGTCAAGTTCCCGGCGCACTCGGCATACCACCGTCAGTCTGGGAACAGGAACAGAACATTCCTGGTATGCCGGCGGCGGTCACGTCGAACATGGGGAACATCAATTCAGAGTTGGCCGGAACTCTGTCACCAACCACAACCGAGAATCTTGAAAACTCTGCTGCGGCGCGCGGTCTTACTTTGGGGCAGGGCGGAAACACCGGCTTGGTCAATGAATCACTTTTGAAAACGCTTGGGTTGACGCAGGAAGAATTGCAACAGGCCGGGGCGACAAATCTCAACCAGTTCCTTTCGACCAGTGGAGGGATGCAGACGAGTCAGGATTTGGCTGCAACGATTGCTGACAGCAACGCAAAAAATGCTGCGGCTGCAAACCCAACACTCGCGGCATGGGAAGCTGTCGCACTTGGTCAAGGTATTGGTTCGTCCAGTTCCAGTCCGAGTTCAGCTACTCAAAAAAATAGTGGTTACAGCCCAACAAATTCAGGTGCAAACACGGGCTATGCCGCGTTGCTGCAACAGATGCTTGCGGGATATAGCCCAACATCGTCAGACAGCAATCCGGCAGACTACATACAGCAAAATATGTATTCCGGCGATAACTCTTATGCGTCATCGAATCCAACACTCGGCTCGGACATAACATCGGCTTTGTATAACAATGACCCGGAATCACTTTACGGTTATTAACATAATTTTATGGCACTAGGACAACTCGCGCCTTGGCTCAATATCAACACTCAAGAATGGGGTAATCTTGCCGCTCGTGGAGCGCAGCTTGACATCGAACGCCAACGGCTTGCCGATGAAGTTCAACAACGAAAAGCGGCATCTGCTTTGCAGCGGGATCGTTTTCAGTTGGACACTCAAAATGCCCAAACTCGAAACGACCAACTGGCTGCGGGGATGGCACTCAGGTTGGCACAAATGAAACAGGCTGGGTTACTAGGTCAGGAAAAAATTGACCAGAGCGGCCAACTTGGAAATGCGCGGCTAGGTTTGACAGCAAATCGAGATGCGGACACGGCTGACTATCATCAAGGTATTCTCGACAACCAGGAGGACAGAAACCAGACCGCCAAAGACATGCTGGCTTTGAAGCAAAAACAGGAGGAAGAAAAAATCCTCACCACAATGTCCCCGGAAGATAAGGCAAATGAGAGTCTGCTTCGTCAAAAAATAATGACTGACTACAAGGCGTATCAGACAGCCGTGACGGATAAAGACAGGGCGGCAATGCAAACGCGCCTTGACGATTACATGAATCAGCGAACGGAGATTTTCGACAGATACCGAAATAAATCCGCCGCCTCAACCTTGACGCAGGGCACGGGGACGAATCTGCCAGGAACGCCTACGGCTATTCCCTACACAAAAGGCTTGAAGCCGGTGAAAGATCAGTTGTATTCCATTAAGGGTAAAACCTATTCATGGGATGGAACGCAGTTCATCGAGCAATGACACAATGCCAGCAACACTCACATTGGATGAAGCTGATGAAGCAGTTTCCGGCAGCACTCCCAAAACACTTTCGCTGGATGATGCCGACAAACTTATTGGAAGTCCTGAACCTTCTGCCGCCGACAGTCTGAAACTGAAACCGCCGCCAGGCTTTGCAAGTTTTGAAGATTACGACAAGGCTTCAAAGGACTATGATGAAGGGCAAAAGTCATCGGATTTTCTTCGTGCTGTTGTTGATCCTCAAACTGGCGTAGTTCCTGAAATCGGGAAAGGACTTTCCCGTGAAGGAAAGATGATAACCGGCACGCTGGCGGATATTGGCACACTTCCGATTAAGACTGGCGAAAACAAATTCAGGAATCTCGAAGCTGCTACGATGGACAGGCCGATGCCAGTTGAGAGTGAAATGAAAAAGATGTCGGTTGTGGCGCGGGCGGCGTATGCGGGGACGGCTGGAACAATACAATCCACTCCACAAATGGCGGCGTTTGCAGCAGACCCGCTGCTCGGCGCAATGGCTTTCGGGACAACCCCAAACGGTTTTGATCCGAAACTGGCTGTGGTTGCCGGAGTGTTACCTGTCATTGGAAAGTATTCAGGAGCGATAACAGAAGCGATTGCAGCAAAGGCGGGTGTCACTTCCGATGTTGCGAAGGCAGCTTTGAATAAAGTTGGTGGCGCAAGCGGTGCAGCAGCAACTATTGGAGCGCAACAAGTCACTCAAATCTTTTCATTGCCAAAAGACCAACAGCGTGATGCGTGGATTGACGCCGTTGGTAATGTTGGCTCAATGTTCCTTTTGGGAACAATGGGCGAAAGACATCAACTTGGAAAAGGAGCAAAACCCGTCGCACCGCCATCTGATGAGCCGCCCTCCACCGCTGCGCCAGTTCCAGCCCAGCCGACAATCGTAGCGACAGCGGTTGATAAAGCTGGTTATGAATATGAAAAAAACTCAAATGGTGTCTGGTCAAACAAGCAAACAGGCGAGCCGGTCTTGGTAAAAGACAGCGAAGGTGTTAGAGGAACCGATTCTTGGCACTATAAAGACTTCATTGACACACTTGAAAGAAATTCAAAACCAACCCCCACCGCCTCGCCAGTTCCGACAGAAACGAAGGTGGGGGGAGTGTTATCGGATAAAGAGGCGATATTTCAAGCGAACCAATCAAGAAATGAAGTGCTGGATGCTGCTGATAAATTCATGGACATTGACAACAATGAAGATATTCCAGCATCCAAAAAATCCACTGAAAAGTTTCTCGTTTCTGCAAAGGCGATTGAAAGCGACCTGCAAAAAATCTACTCGCCGCCAGGCGTTCAGGTCGAAGCTCGCCGAACGTCTGGTGGGTCAATTTACATCACGGCCAAGTTTCCAAATGGTGAGTCGCATCAAATCTCAATCCGTGACCATTCCAACCGAGCTTTTGCCAGCGAAGAAGATTCGCACACGATTTACGTCAAGAATGCTACGCCGGAAACGGAGCACGAATTGCAGGAAATGGATGCCTCAATCGAGGAGGCGCAAGATTGGATTGTTGCGAAGAACAACGAACTCAAATCCAAACAATCCCCCTCGCCAGTGAAGCTGGAAACGAAGGGGAAGGCAAAGTCTGAAGCCGACAGAAAAGCTAACGAAGAATTTCAGTCAAAGAATCAATCGGAACTATTTCAGCCGAAGCCGCCAGAGACGCACACACCATTGGGCGCATCAACGCCGGAAGATTTACGTTCGAGTTCAAGCACGCCTACTGGAATAAAAATCACTGCCATTGATGCACAACGAGCGGCGCGTGGTGAAGAACCGCTTTCGTCAGTTGGCCGGAGAAGTTTCAAAACTGAAGTGTGGCAGGCGGCATTGGCAAAAGTTGACAATGATCCTCAAGCTCCCGCAAAACTGGTCAACACCATGATGAGCGACCAGGTTGCGGGTGAAGTTAAGCCACTGTCGGATGGTGATGTTGCCATGCTTTTGTATCGGGAAGCCGAATTGACTTATGAGAGGTCAAGGTTGGCAAGGGAAATGGCAGTAGCCGCCGATGATGCCAGACAATTTCCAAATCGCGCAGAGGCTTTACAGCGTTTAACGGAGCAAAAAAACCGAGTGGACGAAGATTTGAACACTCTGGAAAAAGTGATTGCGCCCGCCAAGTCGGAAACTGCACGCGGACTTGCCGCTCTACGAAACATGGTTGGTGACAGTTACAACTTGGAATCAATGCGGTATGACTTCCAAAAGAAAACCAGCCATCCGTTGACGGAGGCGGATGAGGCTTTTATCAAAACTGAATTTGAACGGATTGATGCCGCCGAAAAACAGAGGTTAAAAGACGAGGCTGAATATCGTGCGGCAGAGGCCGATGCGGAGGCAAATCGCGCCCGTGAAGATTTGATTGATTCAGTTGGCAGAGAACCGAAGGAAAAGGTTGAACCAGTCGAGCCGCACGTTCGGCTTGTGGCTGAAAAGCTGAAAAATTATTTCAAGACCAATGCCGATGCCGCCCTTGAAAGAATCAGGGCGCGGCATAACGGAACGACCTCGATGTTTTCCGGTGTCCCGCTTCACCCGGAGGATTTCGATGATGCTGTGATTTTTGGCGCGAGCAAAATGTTTGAAAAGGGAATTTCAGGAGCAGAAATGTCGGCAGATTGGGCGACTGAAATGGCGTCAACTTTTGGGGACGGCATAAAATCGCTGCTTCAAACAATTTGGGCGAAAGCAAATCAAAGTCTTGATGCAGGATTCAAAAAGATTGCCGGAGTTGGCCCCGCTGCTGAAAAGGCAAAACGTGCTACTCGTCCCAAGGTTGGTGCGCGCGATCATGTCTCCGAGAAAAAGGCCATCGTCGAAGGCATTAGGGAAGCAGTGGCGGATGGTGAAGGCGACGTAAACATCGGTCGTTACGCAAATGCGATTGCCAAGAATTTCGTCCGCCAAGAAGTTGAAAGTGGCCGAGTTCCAAAAGACATCAAGGGCGAGGAAATTGACGCGGCGGTTCACGAAGTTTTGAAAGATTTCATTCCTGAAATTTCTCCTGTCGAATCGCGTGATGCGTGGACTCAATATGGGAAGTTCAAACCGGCGACCCAAGACCCTATTAAGATTCGCATGGCGGAAGCGCGTTCGGAGCAGCAGAAACTTTCAACCATTGAGCGATTGCAAAAGGGACTTCCCGGACTTATGACGGGTTTCGGTCGCGCAAAGGCAACTGACTTACTTCGTCGAAGGATAGCTCAAATCAATGAACTAAAACGGCAACTTGGAATTGTTACTACCGACCCGGCCACGCAGTTGCGATCCGCTTTGGAAGCCAAGTTGACTCGGCAAAAAAACCGCATCGCCGACTTGAAGTTTGAAAATTCCACACGCAAGCGAATTGTCCGTGAGAAAACACCATCGCCAGACAACGAGGAAACTTTAAGGAACAAAGCGGAAATTGCTGAATTGGAAAAACAGAATCGGGAGATTTTTGGCAATCGAACTTTGAGTGACGCGCAAAAGTTGAAAATGGCAACGGCGGCAGCGGAAAAGAGCGCGAAGGATTGGGAACAAAAACTGGTTGACGCCAAGCAGGGTAAGTTTGCCAAGCCGCAAGCCAAGAAGCCTTTAACGAGTAAGGAATTGGAAGCAATAAAAGCTCGTCGTGATGCTGCAAAAGCTGAATTCAAAGAATTGCAGTCTTTGAATGAAGATTTTCAGCGGGAACAACGCGCCAAAGAAATTGAGCATGAAAAGGATGCGCTCGAAAAATCCATCGCTGAAAAAGAGAAGCAGATAAAATCCGGTGACATTGCTGTAAAAAAACAACCAGTCAAACCTTCAACTCCCGAACTTGATGCACTGAAAAAGAGGCGCGACGACCTGAATGACCAGATTAGGGAGCTTCGTAAGCCGCAAAAATCGCCGGAAGAAATTGCTGTCAATCGTCGCCTCACGCAACTGGCAAACCGGACTGCGGATTATTTAGACCGGGCGGCAAGGCAAGATTTCAAACCAAAGCCGAAACGTGTTTCTTCGATAAAAACACAAGCCGCTTTGCAGAAAGTGGCAACTGCAACCTCAAAGGCTGATGCTGCGAAGAAGGAATGGTCAAATGCGGCTGAAAAATATCGTATCGCGCACAGAACCACAGCGGAAAAAGTCGTTGAAGGGCTGGCTGACACTTATCATTTAACCCGTGCTGTTGCTGTTTTGTATCACGGCACGGTCGGCATGATCACCCATGCAGGGGGATTGATTTTTAGACCCAATGCTTCGGTAATTTGGTGGAGGAATTTTATTCGACAGTTTCCGATGTGGTTAAGTCCCAAATACCACGAAGTCATCATTTACAAACTGAAAACCGACCCGGATTTCCAAACTTGGAAAGATGCCGGAGCGAGTATTGATCCGAACGAAGTTTATACTGACTATGGATTGTATGGGAAAATGTTTGGCAAATTCACTGGCGGTTCAAGAGGATTTGACTCATTGAAACTGACGCGGATGGAATTGAACAAGGCCGATTGGAAAAAAGTTCCATCTGAAATTAAAAACGACCCAGAGCAGGCATCACTTACCCGGAAACGCATTGCGGAAATAAACAATCGGGCGACTGGTGCGGTTGGTTCAAGTAGGGATATTTTTTCAGAGGTAGCAAAGACAAAGATTGCCGAGGAATCTGGATTTGCTCCAAGGCTTTATGCTTCAAGATGGGGCAGGGTTGTTCTTGATCCAATCAAAACAGCAAAGACTGCTTTGAATTGGAAAACGGCAAGCGCGGCAGACAAGTATGCGGCAAAAGTCAGGTTGAGAAACGCCGGTTACTTTATTGGAGGATACATCTCAGCTCTAGCCATCAATCAGGGTCTTTTAATCGCAACCGGAAGCAAGGAGCGCGTGAATATGGCAGACCCAACAAAAAGTGATTGGTTGAAATTCAAAGTTGGAGGCAAGGTAATTACTGCGGATGGAGGACTGCTCGATCCCGTTCGGCTTCTCGGACAAATTGTTATTGGCGACCTGATGATGCCACGAACAAAAAAAGATGTTTTTCTTCATGGGAACCGTTTCCAAAAAGCGGGTATGGATATACTTAAATATGGTCGGGGAAAAATAAATCCTTCGCTTGGACTTGTGGTTGATGTTGGGACAGGCTCGGATTATTCAGGTCGTCCGTTGCCATTCTCGAATGAGAAGCCACAATTTAAAGACCAAACTCAATACTCCGTAACGGAATATCTGCTTTCCAAGGGGCCAATCCCGCTTTCGATTGCTTCAAAAGAAGTTTATGATGAGATGGTGAAAAACGGTATGAGTTCTGTGCATGCAATGGACATCGTAAAAGGCTCCGGCCTGTTGGTGTTCACAATGACTGGCGCACATCTCACTGAAGATTACAAGTTCGATAAAGAGACCGCCGCTGTCCCGGCTGCTAAATCCACTCCCGCCAAGTTCCCCACCCCTCCCAAATTCCCTACATGGAAAGCGCCTAAGAGGTAAAGTCGATTGTTGGCTACCGTCCGTGGCTTGTTGTGGTCACGAACGGCAGCGTATCTATCAGATACCGCATTTCTGCGGCAGTCTTTTATGTTTTGTTTTGATTTAGACCAAAGAACACAAGGCCACCCTTTGGTAGCCAGCAAACGACTTTGTGTGTAAATTATTCCGGCTGGATGGCCTTCTTCAAGCTCGTTCCCCAATCTTCATCTTCGCCTGGTGTTTCAGTTCCGCCCGGACGTTTGACCTTGCCGGGTGCTGTCCCCTTCAACTCGTCAACTTGAGCCTGCAACGCGGTGATTTTCTCCTGCGCCCTTGTCAGTTGCAGTTTTAGCACAGGAAACGCCCCAATCCGCTGCCGGATATGAGCATCACGCAGGAGTTTCTTCTGGATGAAGTCTTGCCGGTCTGCGGCATTGATTTTTGAGTCGAACACGGTCAAGGCGTGTTTCCGAGCATCGTTCAACTCGGTATCTTCCGGGTCATTCTTGTAATCCGCCACGGACTCGGCAAGCCGAGTATTGGTTTCAGTCCATGTAGATTCGACCTTCTCGCGTTCCACAGTGCGCCCGGCGATTTCCTTCTCGGTGCGTTGTTTGAACTGCTCGCGTTCTTCCTGAAGGGCAGTCTGGCGCGCGGAATCCAAGTCCAACAGCTTTTCGCGTAGCCCCAAAACGAATTGTGCCGATGTCCCAAACAGTGTGTTGGCCTGTTCAATGGCCTTACCCACCGGCAACGAATACAGCGCGGAAAAGTCCTCCCAAGTGGCAGGGCGATTTGTGCCATCCTCGGCATTTGCGACCTGCAATTCCAAAACCTGCTTGCGCGCCCGTTCAGCAGCCGTGTTGAAAGGCTTGTCGTATTTCTCTTTGAACTCCGGGCTGGCCTCTTGCTTGGCGGCACGAAGCTCGGCATAGGCGGCATCACGCTCCTTTTCGAGCGCAGCCAGACGGCCTGTGAGGGCGGTTGTATCCTTGCCCTGTGACTCGAATTGCTTGATTTTGGCTTCAAGCTCTTTGAGCTTGCCGCCGGCGGTCTGCGATTCAGTCCGTAACTGTTTGACACGCTCGCGCAGTTCCTTCGGGGCGAGCTTATCAATGTCGTCCGGCACAACCGGAGCGGCGGGCTTCGCCGGTGCCGCGGCAGGGGCAGCGCCAGCGGGCTTGGGCGGGGGCGCAAAGGGGTCGTCACTGGCTGGTTCTGGGGCAGCAGCGGGTGCGACGGCTGCTGGTGCCGGTGACGGACTTGGCGCGGCAGCGGGTGCAGTGGCGGGTTTGGCTGGTGCAGGTGTTCCACCACCACCAGCGGGAGCGACGGGATCAAGAAGGATTCGGTTAATCATAGGCTATTTGCTTTTTTGTTTTGGTTTGAGAGTGCGGTCTTTCGGTTCGAGATTATGAGACAGGCCGGGTTGCGAAAAGGCGACCGGCGGAGAGTCTGGCTGGCTTAACGTCAGCAAAATCTCTTTGAATTTCAGGATGCCGTCGCGTTGTTCGGCAGACGGTAAATTTTCAAACGCCACGGCAGATGAATGGAGCAACACCTGGTCGAAGCGAGTGTCGTTCGAGATGGTTGCCCACCATTCGGACAGGGTTTTGTTTGAAAGGAATTGAGTTTTTGAGTCCATAATTATCGGGGTATCAGCAAAACGTCCAACTGTTCATAATTCAGATTGTGGCGTGGGTCAATGAATTTCAGGATATAACCGATGTCAAACAGGGGTTTCAGAATGTCCTGCTTGGTGAATCCGTATCGCGCCAACGGTCCATCGTTCAATTCAACGAACATTTTAGGCCGGAACTTTTTGAGTGTTTTCATTGCGCCACGAATGACAAAAGGCTCGTAACCTTCAACGTCCATTTTGATGAAATCACAACGGGGAAGATTGATGTCGTCCAGTGTAATCATTTTTACCGTTCCATTTGAGCAAGAAATAATGTGCGACGCACCAGCATTTTTCTCCTGCTCTATTCCCGCGAAACTCTCTACATCCGAAAGCCCCTCGTTGAATAACGTCGCTTGCGGCAGATCGCGGCAGTTGATTTCTAGGCAGACATACGCTGCAAGGTTTGGCTCAAATGCAAATACCCGGCCTGTTTCACCAACCGCCTTTGCCATGCTTACGGTGTAAGCGCCAATGTTCGCCCCTACGTCAATAACAGTGTCGCCGGGTTTGATATACTGCAAAACATCTTCCACGCTTCGGTCATAATCAAGGCGCTGTTGTTCTTCGCACCATTTTGCCGCGTGTGTGTCGCCTTTGATGACGGCAAATTGCCATCCGTGTTTGTCGGTGAGAAGGTTAATTTTCAGAATTTCCTCCATGAGAATTTTTGGAGTTACTTCTTTTGTCTTTCCATCAATCCAGATGGTTTGAGGCTTTGTGATTTCGCCGTGGCTCCAAAACTGACAAACCGGATAGGGGCTTTTATCAGGGTTGGGTTCCTTCGACAAATCAACAAAGAAATAATTGTCCTTGAACAATTCCTGCGCGACGGCGGACAGCGTGACAAACTCACAGAACTCTTGTGGGAACTCGTTGCGCGTTGATTTGACGAAATCGTTGAATGGCAGCTTTGTCTTTTGCTCAACCAACTCGCGGGTCTTGGCATACAGCGTGCGATGATAAACTTCCGGGTGGCCTCGCATCCCCTCGTTGTTCACAGTGAACGGCAGACACCTCTCCGCCGCTGCCTTCCAATTAAGAATGTTCGGTTGTCTTAACGACAGGGTGGCAAAAGGCTCATACCGAAGCAGTGGTTTCCCGTCTTTGAAAAAGGTTTCCGGTGTTACTGGTGAGGTAAAAACGCAATCAGCATCAAAATGGGCAATGTAATCCGCATCAGGACACCATTCGTCCGCCCTGCATTTTTGAACCAAGTGCCACAACATTCCCTTTTTCGCCCATTCATAACCGGACTTGACGATCACGTTTTTAATCCCTGAATTATTGATGATGATTCTCAATGCCGGAACGTCCTTCGTCGGAACGAGAATGGTTGTGCCGACAAAGCCGGTGGCAAACTTCTGGATTGAACGCAGGCAGTATTCGAGATAAACAAAATCTTTTGCGTAGGTGACGATAAACAAGCGGGTTTTCTTTTCGACCTTTGGCTGCATTATGACAGGGACGGCTTTCTTTACCGGCCCCGCCCAAGTGCTTTTAATCTGGTGAACACCGACGATTTTGCCTTCTTCAAGCCACTGTCGCCGTTCTTCCTCAGAACACATTATGTTCCCGTAACCGGAATAAACGGATTCGAGATTGACCACCTTTTCGTAAGTGTCCTCTTTGAACTCATTCCACAAACGAACTCCGATTGCGTAATCCCATGTTTTCAGATTCATGGCAAGGCTGATGTATTGTTCCGGCGTGCCGATGATTTCAGGGAATGTTTTCAGAAGCCAGTCCATCCGGTAGATGGCAAACGCGCCATTGGGGAAAATGCAGGAATTATATTTTCTGGCAAGATCGGATGTGCCGCACGTTGAAAACGGCATCAACCGTTTTGGTTTTGTTTCGACCACCATCAATTCATATCGTTCCGCCGCCTGACGGCTAAATGAGCATGGATTAAAGAAAACCATCGTGCCGCCCATGATGGCATCTGGATTTTTTGAGAGAAACTCCTGCCAGATTGTTTCATCCCAAGCCGGTGTGCTGACCCGGCAATCATGTTCCACAATCATTACATGGGTGAACTGATAATTTGCAGCCAATCTCAGTCCGGTGAAAAACACAAGGTTGTTGACCGCCATCTTATTTTTGTCGGTCTTGGCAACCTCAACAGTCCCATTGAGTTTGAATATCCCCGGCCATTCCTTGCTGTAATCGTGGTCGCTGTAAAGCAACAGCCGGTTTTTGGCCGGACACTTTCTCATGTTGGCGAAGAAAGAATCGGCGTTCGCCAGATTTGGCGGCGCGACGTAACAGAGGATGCCGAGTTTGTTGCCCATCAATTCAGTTTCGAGTCTGTGATGATTTCCGGTTTGAATATCTTTTTGCGTTCAAAATACTTTCCGGCTATTCCGCAAGGCGCTCCCTGCCCCCGCATTTCAATGCACGGCGGGTAAAACCTTGTCCCGCGCACGACCTCGATCATTTGAGAAAGATTGCAGCGCGGAACGTCGTTATGGCTATTGGCATCCGACTCAATGAAACGTCTGCAATCGCAACAAAAAGGTGGCGGATTGTTTTGGGGTGGAGATGCTTTTGCCATAGGGGTTATTTTTGGGGTTTGGATTTCGTTTTATCGTTTAGCGATACAGACCATTGAGCCTTTTTCATCCCGCCATTCGACAACAACGGCTTGGCCGAAATTGTCCCTGATACGCTCGGCGTCCTTTTCACACCAATCCCGATACGAAATGTAGCCGAATTGAGATAGGAATTTTGTTTCTGGAACACCCCAAATAGAAATGTTCGGGACACCAACGGGAGTAGTGACGATTCGCGGGTTCATAGTTTTTTATCTCTTTCTTGCTCGGTTTCTTTCACGGCTTTTGAGAACAGCTTTTGACACCAACGCCAAAACCAGCGTTCCTTAGATTTTGCGAAGGCGATTTTCGCATCCTGATATTGCGTTTCAGTGACGCGGAATTTCAGCCATTTCATTCGCTCGATTGCCATGTGGAACGAATATCCCACAAGGAACGCAAATCGTCAAGCGCGAATTGACATTTATTTTTTAGGGGGGTATTGGTCGGGTATCAGCGATTGATTTCTTCGCCTCTCATCGCGGGCGGACTGGCCGAGACTACGGTGGTATCGGTTGGAAAAAAGTGATTCGGGAATCCTCTCCTGAATCTGGGGGTCACTCCCCAAAAGCAACCGGAATCCAGTTCGGTCAACAATTACGCACAAAAACCAACAACCAACACATATTTATGCTGAGCACAACGCAATGCAAACAATTCAACGATTTCATGGGAAGACGGCCTTACCCGTGGGACAAGAAAATCGCCAAAGACCGCAAGCCGCGCGAGTTCATCTACGTCGGGATGTATAAAACATCGAAGTGGAAACCCGGCACGGAAACCGTGCATCTCCACGAGAAGGTGTATGTCGCCCGCCCGAACGACCCCGGCCTGTGGCCGCAGTATTTCGCCGATCCATGCCTGGGAACGCCATGCGACATGAGCATTTCCTACATCGGTCACGGTGTTGATCAACTGGCTTATGGTCGGTTCCGCAAGGAAATCCGGTCATCGGTGTTCTGCCTTGACCAGTTGAACACCATTGAGGAAGCCGAAACGAAGCTGGACGCCATCGTTGAGGGCTACAAGAAAGTTCCCGAAGATGTCGCCGGCGGTTTCATCCGTCAACTGGCACTGCGTCAGTCTGGCCTTGCTTCGCAGGGTGCGGGCTTGTGGCTGGTTGGTGTTCAGGACGCCTATGGCAATCCGGCTTCGATTGACATGAACGACAATATGTTCGCCATCTCCAATGGTGGTCAGGCTGGCACGGTGAACGGGCTGTTTATGAATCTCAACGCCAACGGCCAGCTAACGGCGTTGGTTTCTGCCGGTAAACTCACCGCCGCAACGACACTCGGACTTTCGCAGTATCTATCGCAGTTGACGATGGAATATCTCGGAAACCATCAAGAGGACTTGGCCGGTCAGGGCTATCACGATGGCGAATGGAGTGTTGCTGGCAAGTTCACAATCACGATGGACGACACGACCGGACGCCGGCTGCTCGTTGCCAATCCCGAACTCAAGGGGTTTTACAAAGCCGCTGACTTCGAGAAGGGCGGGGCGTTCTACTCAATGGGCATGAACGCCGGTTGCGGTGACTGGTTATTCAAACGCGATCCCCAACAGTTGCGCTTCAACTTCCGCTCCGATTTGGACGGCAAGGATTTGACCGGCAATTCACTGACCGGCGCGGTTTGGCTGGAACAGATTCAGCCGTTCCAAAATGTTCCGGCCACCTTTGGCATCAAACCGCTTTATTCTCCGCTCTGGAAAGCGGCTCCAATTCGCATCTACCATTGCTACAACCGCGATGCGCGTGAGTGCTATGTGGGCGACATCACCAGCGTCAATTCCGAGATGAAGTTCGGTCTGGCGCGGTCGTTCATGGGCAACATGACGTGGAAACATCCCGATTACTTCACGGCCTTCGACCCGACGAGCGGCACTGTTTGCAACATCGAAAACGTCAAGGACAACAAGGGCTTTTTCCTTGGCGAATACGACATCGGCATCAAGACGGTGTTCCCCGAAATCGAGCGTTGGTTTCTCGCGCTCGGTGAGGCCACGCCTTACACGCGCCGTCCGAACACGGTCACACCGGCCTTGGCTCCGAGTTCGTATCAGGACTTGGTTGCCTACAACGCGCACTGCTCGTCACCGGACAATGACACTTCCTATGTCTGGGGACAGACCTCGTTCGCGGAAGCGGTCGCTGAGGAAGTTCAATCGTATCAAAACATCGGTGGTGGCGATTTCGTCGGCTACCAAACCGGCATTGAGCCGATTTAACGGTCAACTTGAGGGGTTTGGCGATTTCAAATCGCCAAACCCTTTCTAAACCGAAAGGCTTATCATGCCACTACAAAACCAAATGCCCGCCGGGGCTGCTTTATCGGCAGCGCCGCCGGACGCCGCCGCGCCCGCCGATGGAGCTACCAAGACTTTCAGCGTGCCGGTGGACGTATTGCCGGACGCCAAGCCCGGCGACACCTTCAAGGTTCAATCCGTTGCCGATGGCAATGTGATGTTGGAACACCAAGCTGCTGAAGGCAGCGAAGATGGATGGGGCGATGAACTCAAAAAGGCCGCACCAGCGGAGGAAGGAGAGATGGTGTAATTATGGCTAAAACACTTATTGCACTACCGCAAATCACAACGCCGACCATAGCCAACCGGCTACCGTTGGAAACCGACATTTCCAGGCTATCGGCGTTGAATCCGAAAGAGCTTCTTGCTCTGGCAGTCTATCTTCGGGCGAAGGAATTGGCAAACGATGCTTCGTCTCCGTTGACGAAGTATGATCCTGACACTCTGGCAAACCGTATCGCGTTGAAGCAGGACGCAACCACAATCTTCGGACCACTGCCGACTGGCGACATTCCGCGCGCATCTGTGGCGATTGATTGGCAGAACTGCCAAGCGGTTTACAGCGCAATCTCGTCCGATGTTGACGTGCTTGGTGCGTTGGCCGGAGTGGTCGCTTTCCGTGAATGGTCGGAAGATGATCTCCGGCGCATTTTGCTTTATCTGCGGCTCGAAATCGGGGAGTAACAACCTATGGACGCTGCCACCTTGCTTGCGGGTGCGCTGGCAGGCGGCGCG
>Ga0187857_10000395_pt1 | contig 54568 bp, 56 predicted proteins | sample June2016WEW_8_10_FD_132984 | JGI IMG/M metagenome (GOLD analysis project Ga0187857, IMG submission 132984) | Peatland microbial communities from SPRUCE experiment site at the Marcell Experimental Forest, Minnesota, USA - June2016WEW_8_100 | ecosystem: Environmental > Terrestrial > Soil >... | reverse complement strand
AGGCCTCCAAAGGGAATGGTGAAAAGCGGCATCGAGAACTCTGGCCTGCTTATAACGTGAACGCTGCACCGCCGCAAGCATCAACTGAGGGACTTTTTCAACAGACACGCCTGTTTACAACAGCTATTCTTGTTTTATCCTCATCCGGGCAGCCGATTTCTATAGCGTTCGCAGAGGAAGGTGCCAGATGGGCGCATTCATTGGAGTGCTTGTGAGTCTAGCCCTCACTGCTTTTGGGTTTATCGTGATGAGAAATCCAGCTAGGATGGCTGTCCTGTCGCCGGGCATGAAAGGCTACTACCAACGCGTGATGCTCGACACTAGCATGCGTAACCAACTTCGCGTGGTTGGATTGGTATTTTGTCTCTTTGGTGCGAGCGTCTTCACGTTCGTGCTGAACTCGATAACAAAGGCTGAATTTCTTCGCACTATCGGGGAAGGAATTTGGGTTCTGCTGAACTGCGTTTTTTGTGTAGCCTTTTGCTTCGGATTGGTTCTCACAATCAGGCAACTCACCCGAGGTCAATTTCTTGAGTGGCTTCGCATGTGGAGAAGGGGCACGGAGTTGGCCGCCGTTGAGTCTTTCACGCCCACACCTGCGATGCGAAAAGAAGCGGCGTTCTTCACTCTAGCCCTTTTTGCCTCGGTATTCATCGCAGCAGTCGCCTCGCTTCTTCGCTAGTTGTTGTAACATCCCGTCTCTAACAATGTCGGCGCTGTCAAACACTTTTTGAGCGTACTGCTCCGTGCACTCGGAAGAGCGCGCCATTTCGCTCTCGTTGAAGCTTTTGCTTTTGCTCTACTAACCAAGGCTCGCTCGTAATCGATTCAGGTCAGGAAACTCGGTCCGACCCATCCATCTCTTCGGTCACACTTTGTTGTAGCACCAGAAGCCTAAGCGGTTCTCCTTTCCCGCGTATCCCAAAAGAGACCAAACTCATGGGATACGACCTTGCCACAACCAGCCGCAGCAAATCACCAAACACAAGCCACATCTCTTGCTGACGTAATAGAACAAACTCGTCATGCGTTGACAGCCAACGAACTAGCGCACGTGTTGGCCGTTTCTCGAATCACGGTATTTAAACAAGCGAAGGCAGGACGCATCCCCTCATTCCGCCTGGGAACATGCGTGCGTTTCGACCCGCACGCCGTTGCTCGCTGGCTTCGCTCTGGCGCGACAGGTGCGCCCACGAAACGTGGCTTTCAGGAGAACTCCTGATGCTAGCGAATGAGCGACCGTTAGTCGGTAAAGAACGGCTGTCCTCAGTAACGATAACCTGATTGTGCCTCCGGCACATCGTTGGGTTACAAACCCAACGATCCTTTCCTAGTGGGCCAGGCGCTCGTATGATCTCAGATGAGTCGCTCGTCGGCGTGGACGACTGACTATTACTCACCCGAAAATTGCGTATTTGTTGGAATTCCTGTCCTTTCAGCGCCGCCAAGTGTGTGCCAAACCGATCTACGTCGATGAGTAAATCCAGTACAATTGTCGCCGTGGGAGTGGGGGAATTGCGGTGGCTACTCCGAAGCCAATTCGCATCCTAAGCGTCGAGGACCATCCGGTTTTCCGTGAGGGTCTGCGCTCGATCATCAGTTCGCAGCCAGATATGCTTCTCGTGGCGCAGGCCACGAATGCAGTGGAAGCGGTTGCGGAATTCCGCCGGCATCGTCCGGACGTGACACTGATGGATCTGCGCCTACCCGGCGCGAATGGAGTTGATGCATTGATCTCCATTCGTGGGGAAGCGCCTCAGGCGAGGGTCATCATTCTGTCTACGGCCGATACGGACGGCGAAATCCAGCGCGCGATGCGTGCTGGCGCCTCTGCCTACATCTTCAAGAGCACACCGAAGGACGAAATGCTAGGAGCGATTCGGTCGGTTCACGCCGGCAAGCGGCACATCCCGTCTGCAGTGGCGGCCCGCATTGCCGAGCACCTCGGCGACGAAGATCTTACCGATCGAGAACTGGAGGTGCTCAGGCTGATTCGTGACGGTTTCCGCAACAAGCAGATCGCAGACCAGTTGTCGATCGCCGAAACGACCGTCAACTTCCACATCAAGAATCTGGTGGGCAAGCTGGGCGCCAACGACCGCACGCATGCCGTGACAATTGCTGTCCGGCGAGGCCTGCTGCCAATCTGATTCGACTGTAGAAAAATATAGGCTCCTTGCTGCATCAACTGGTGTGCCGTAAGTCTTATAGAAGCGATAATCTCCGAACTGCAGGAGAGCCTGAAGCCAGCCATAAGGGCTATCGCTTTCGTACCCGCCTGAGGAGGCGCTTATTTTCCGCTCGATCGCACGTTCTTTCCTCGTGCTCCTTGCCGTTACGCCGCTGGCGTCCGGCGTCGATGCGAACGTGCGCATCACGCAGTATGCGCACCCAGCTTGGCGGGTGCAGGATGGAGTCATCAACGGAGAGCCTCTCGCGATCACGCAGACAACAGACGGATACGTGTGGGTCGGCACCGCGAACGGGTTGCTACGGTTCGACGGGGACCGCTTTGTTCCATGGGTCTCGACCGATGGGCAGCGCTTTTCGAAGTCGGTCTATTCGCTCTTCGCGGGAACGAACGGGAGTCTCTGGATCGGAACCGGCAGTGGCCTCGCGGTTCTGAGGGATGGGGTATTGAAAACCTACGCGACCTCATCCGGGCGCGTGAATACGATCATTCAGGATCGACAGGGCGCTGTTTGGTTCGCTCGCTCGAGGGTTCGGGACCAAGGCGGACCTCTGTGTAGCGTCGTCACGGACACTGTGAAGTGTTACGGCAAGTCTGGCGGTATTCCCGCGGAAAAACATTTAGGCGGTAGTACAGATCGCTGCGAAATTCGTCGACTGTCTGTTCGCTGTCGAATGGATGCAGGCTCGCTCATCTGGTTCTCGGGCCGCAGGGTGATCGAGCAAGAAGTTTAACGCATGAGACACAAAGAGTGGGTAGTCTGAAGCCCGCAAAATCCAAAGGACATGGATGATAGCGATCCAGCTTCATGCGTTACCTAGGTTCCGCGGGTCGGCTGCTTTGGCTGAAACGATGCAATTGTATTTTTCGTCGGCTCGCTCCGTCGCTCAGCCTCTCCTCGCTGAACACGCTTGTGTTCAGGAATGCAAACCCAAGTTCGTGGATTGTCGGCCAACGGGAAGGTATCCAGATCGGATTAGTACTGCCAAGTCGGCTGGAACTGATCTCGCACTTGTCATAGATTCTGGGCGGATTACGGGCAACCGGGAAGTTATGCCGGGCCACAAGTCTGTAATCGGGCAAATGAAATCTCGCTGACTCCCCAGAAGTCCTCTTCTGGGAAGTTGCAGCTGGCGATAGAGGAGCTTGTGACCGCCTGCAGCGCGGTGAAGCTGCCCAAAATCCCCTTCGCCGTCGGCCTTGCAACTACCTGAATCTATGAGATCGCAAGATCCGCCGCGCTGCCGCCCACAAACTGGTATATCTGGGCCATGGAGTATCCGCTACGGGTAGGTACAACCCCCGTCGCGGTCTCCATTAGGCGGCCCATCCACTCTTGCTCCTCAGCCTTTGCTCGTCCAAGGCCACGAGTAGAGCGTCAAAGCGGCCCCATTTCCGGTCCAGTTTTTGACGAAATCCCTTGCCGGCGTGTCGGAGGAATTGTTCGAACTCAGGCACGAGGCCCTTTTTCTTGAAAAATGTGGACACGTCTGCTGCGCGCTCGCCTTTCCCTCTCTCGCGTCGGAAAAATACTAGGGCTGCGCGGAACGCCACAACGTTTGCTTCATACAGCGGCTTTAGAGGAGCAAGGTTACGTTCGCAGGCCCGCAAAAAAGCTCCCATCATGGAGCGGCTCCGAATAATAGGAGCGAGTCGCGACCACATGTAATAAAGTATCAGCCATTTCGCATATCGCAGGAGGCCGAAAATGTTGTTGTACAGTAAGCCGCTGAAAAGAAATGGCTCCTCAGGTAGGACTCGAAGCCACCACCAAACGTAAACGCAAGTACTTACAGAGCACAGACGGCAACGAAAGTACATCAAAAGCAGTGGTAGTTCACGTTAACTGATTGCGTATTGATTGCTTAACCGCCCATCGTCCACTCTTAGGATACTACCCCGCGGACGCCTCAGCGAGACAAAGAAACGCGTTTAGTGTAACGACTTCCGTCTTGTGGTTGATGTGTTCAACAAAAAGCCTGAAGAACCGGTGCCTTTCTGTGCTCGTCCAGAAGAAGTACACTGACACTGGTTCCTCAAGGCTATATTCCTTTGTCGGGACGATGAATTCATTGACGCCGGTCTTCTCACAATCGTCGCCGCAGAAAAGCAGCCCCCCGCCACTGCTCACCTTTATGTGACAGCCACGGCCGCGTCTGGAACTATGTGTCGCTGAACATCGGAATTCTCGTTCTACGATCTCTTCTATCGACACCCGTACCACTTGGCCTTGATGGTGAATCTCGATATAGTCGCCGACAGGGACCTGGAGCCTCAAAAAGCCGGATGCGCGGTCGAGGCGAACGGTTCTCTGTCCTCCACGCCGACTGGCGGCGATCAACCGAGGCCAGTAGTCCGGCGCAATCCGTGCCAGTAGGTCCTCCCTGCGGTATAGCTCATCCCAAATGTCCTCCCAGGACCAGACTTCGACGCCGAACCTACCTTGCTGCTTGTGTTCCTCAGTTAACTCGCGGGCTCGCTCCTGCACCTTTGCGTCCCTTGGCCCGGTAGTGGCGAGAATGAAATTAGCGAGTGGTGGGTTGAATTGCTTCGCGGCTTCAACCTCTTCTTCGAGTTCCTTGATCGTCACCTTGCTCCGCAACAGCCCATCCTTCTGCTTGCTTTGCACGCCCTCCCACTTGCCTTGGTGCTGACCAAAGACATCCACACCGGCCTGTGGCTGGCCGCTCCGCCCGTTCTTCTGGGCGCTAGGGTTGTGCCAGATCTCCCGCCACAGATCGAGGCAGAGCGACTCAAATGCCGTCGGGTCATTTGGAGGCTCCCACCGTTCGATGTCTACGCTCATGGCAGAATGATAGCAAGTATCGTTCTGATAGATGTAATCAGGGATTTTTACACTCACGACCCTTTCGGGAGAGTCCTGGACGGCCCACCACGCCAATGGGCAAGTTCAATGGTGCAGAACGATTTTTGCGACCTTCGTCCATCGCGGTATAATACGATATTCGTAATTTGTTCGCCATTTGTTCGTTCCAAGTCGCGATCCCAATCGCTTATCTGAAATATCTATTGGAACTATTAATAAATCTTATAGTTATAAACAGTTGACAGACAGTGTGACAAGGAGTACATTTCCATTGAGAAAGTGGGCGCAAGCCCCGCTCTTTGAAAAAATTGAAACGTATGGCATGGTGCGTCGAAGTCCTCTGCTCTTGCGTGGCACCCTTCTTGGTGGCTTGCTGCGAAGGTTGGTCACGTGGCACTACTGAAGGCCGAAGCGTGAACGTTCGTTCCCGTGGTTGAGCTCTGGGTAGCGAGGGTTACGGTTCTCGCCTTCCATCTAGCGACAGCTTGCACTTCTGAGTTGTCGTGAGATGGCATGCGAAAGCGAGTATCGCTTTCGCGGAGTGAGGTGGCTCATCTTCGGATGGGAAACAGCACTGACTTCAATATAGGAGGACTGGAAGTGGCACGTACCAGCAGTATGCAGCAAGCCATACGTGTGCTGGAACATGCTTCCCGGATAGCGATTCGGGCGGCTTCGAACAGCACGTCAACCACCACAGCCGGTAGATTGGCACAAGAACTTGAAGGCTATGTAAAGCGACTGAAGCGCATGGAGCAAAACGGTCGACCTGAGGAATTTTTTAGGGTCTTACGAAATGCGCAGATGAAACTCTTGAACCTAGTCAGCAAGCTGCTTCGCTAATCTACCGGATACTCGTTTTTGGACGGAGCGACGGTGACCCTCGGGAACGCAATCAAACTAATTCGAACTGCGCGACACATCACTCAGCGGAAACTTGCCAAGCAGCTAAAGGTATCTGCCAACTATCTTTCTTTAATCGAAAGCGACAAACGTGATCCAAGTCTAGCCTTCTTAAACCGCCTGGCTGCTCAGCTCGGTGTGCCCGTAGCCATGCTGTTCGTGTTTCAAGGGGAGCCTCTGCCCGGAGTTCAAGTCAGCGATCTGGACAAACTGAGAGAGATGCTTTTGAGAATTGATCACATGGTTGTTGAGAACACCGGACGGTCGCCAGGATAAAGAATGCCACGCTGCAAACTGTTCTCCATTTCCAATACTGCACAACTGGCTACGCTCTTAAAAGTATCGCCGGGAGAGATCAATCATCTTGTGTCCCGTCTTGATAGGCAGTATCTTCGTCGCCCACGGAGAAAACTCGATGGTACGAAGCGGATACTCTTCGTTCCCAGCGACCCGTTGAAACTACTGCAGCGTAAGATCTACGACCATATTTTGAGCAAGGTGCCTTTGTTGCCCTGCGTCCTCGGCGGTGTGAAGGGCAAGTCGCCTATCCAAAACGCCGCGATACACACGAACAAACCAGTCGTGTTCAAGATGGACATTGCGCAGTGCTTTCCGAGCATTAGTCCCGGAAGAGTCCAAGCCATCTTCCAAACACTCGGATTCGGGCCGGAGGCGACTGGGCTGCTAACAAAGCTCACGACCTGGCACAACGAGATTCCGCAGGGAGCTCCCACCAGCAATGCGCTGGCCAATCTCGCGCTGCTGCGGATTGACTTTCGGATCACGAGACTAAAAGAGCAGCAAGGTTTTGACTATTCGCGATGGGTAGATGACCTCACATTCTCTGGCCCTGAAAGAGTCCTGAAGTTTCGGGGATTGTTGCAGAGGATCGTTGAAAGCGAAGGCTTCAACGTGAAGCCGGACAAAACCAAAACTGAGCTCGCGAAGGATCGGCAGACGGTGACAAACTTTGTGGTGAACACCAAGGTGAATCTGTCGAGAGAAAAGCGATCAGCAATCAAGAAGGAAGTTATGATGGCATGCGTTTCTGGCCAAGAGCTATCGCCATCCACCGCTGGCAAAATGTACTGGCTTCGTGCGGTCAACCCGGAAACTGGTTCTCGTTTGGTGAAAAGAGCTTTGAGCCGCTAATCTACAATGCCGACGCCATGAACGTAATACCCGTAGTTCCCTGCGATCTGTCGTGGTTGGCCAAGTACACCGGTTGGAGGCACTCCGCCGATTGACAGTAAGGCGAACAGTAAATGGCTTAAGCCGGTGGCGCTATTCCAGTCTTGTGATGGATGCGGATTCTTGCGGAACGATGCTGGGTGCCATCACAAACTTGATTTGCACGCGCCCCTCCCTAAGTAGCTCCGGCACTTCAGCAAAATCTGCCGCCCACTGAGCGTCGGACGAGTTTGGTTCCGTACAAATCAGCTGTGAAATCCCGCACTGTACGATTGCGCGGGCACAATCCATGCAGGGAAACCAAGGAATATACATCCGGCACCCCTCCAGAGGAGTACCAATCCTCGCAGCATTGTAGATCGCATTTCTCTCAGCATGCTCTGTCCATCTGTATTTTGTAGGCCGCTCGTGTCGACTCTCGACATCGTCATCGATCCCGCGAGGAAATCCATTGAAGCCAGTCGACCGAATCTCATTATTTGGGCCCACTATTACACATCCCACTCGTCGGCTCCGGTCTTTGCTCCACTCGCCAATCTGTCGCGCCAACCCCATAAATCTGGAATCCCAGTCTGTCATTTAGAAGTTTTCCTCCGTAAGGTCTTCTATTGATCTGCTTCAATCGCCCGCAGCCACGTTCCTGGCCTCGCTTCCCAGGTATCCGCTTGTCTTGCAAGCTGCAACGCGTCTCTCCAAGATTCCCACTAGCTGCTCGACGTTGTCCCTTCACTTACTGCGTTAATAACTGTGGCATCACATCCCATAGGTAGTCACCAGTTCTTTCAAAACGCGATCCCACTGTTCGGCTTTGTACGCCGATGCCAATTTCGCCTCTAGCAAGCCGATCAAGGGGAAGACTGCCGAGTTCCAGTGTGGTGGAACTTTATCGCGTGCTATGAACACCGCCCGTTGCAATTCTTCAGTAACGCTTCGGTGCTCAGCAATGTCAGCAGCATGCGCAGTCAATCCTCGAAAAACGTCAGCAGTCATTCTGTGATCACGAGCAGCAATTTCGACTAAAGATCGAGTCGATCCGAACCGCACAGGAACGGCATGGTCGCTCAAGGCTGCGAGTAACACTTCAAGGTTAACCCTGCTAGGGAAGGCACCCAGTACATGAGCCGCACGCCAGCGCATAACGGCATCCTCGCCCTCCTGCAGCAGGTTTCGCACGGCAGCTTGCTGCTCATCATTGAGGAGAAGACGCTTAAGAACGTTGGAAGATGTCCATCCAATAATAGAATCGGGACCTCCGAGAGAAAGCACCTCATCATCATTGGCCTGCGTGCCTGGCTCACGCGTATACAAAACTCTCCACTCACGAAACCAGGCCTCTGCACTGTTCACCTCGTTGAGAATCAGAAAAATATCCTCCAGGCCGCGAGCGGCTTGGAACCGCCCCGCATCAGGCGTCCTTATGAGGTTCAGAGTATCCCTTGCCCTTTCCGCAGTGCGCAGCATAAAGTCAAAGCGGCGTTCGGCTAGCATGGCTAGAATAACAATCTGCATTTCACGACTTGCGACAGTTTTCCGGGCCTCAGCGATCGCGTATCCAGCGCCGTAGAAGATACAGGCCGCCACCGGACGGGGTATTGCATTCCTACTGCGGATGCAGATCGGTTGGGGGCCTTACTCCGGCGGTATGCCGGGGGCCTTCGCTACCAGAGTCCTCGATTCATCTGAGGTGAGAATCGACTACGTGCAACACGCCCTGTGCGCCTGGCTGCTATACAAGCAGTTATTTCAATCGACTGAAGCCGCTACGAGACAGTCCCCGCAGTCACTGGTACAGGGGCTTTCCAACCGCATTCAAGGGCACAACCACTTCTCCTGCCACCTTCTCAGTTAGTCGTCGGGCAGGAGGCATGGTAGGGTTGCTTGGATAAGTCTCGCCATTAAAGGAAAGCTTCGCCTCGTAAGCGGGATCCGTGCCTCCCCCATGCACCATGACGCCTATGTCGTGCCAGCCGTTCGACTTGGTTCCTAAAACGCGAATTGGAGGCCACACGATTGTGATTGAAGTAACAACTTTGTAGGACGAGCCTTCAGGCGCAAGTATCAAAGTGGTGCAACCGCCGCTCCCACATGAGTGCTGATCTGTAAAGTAAACAATCACTTGCCGTGTTCCATTGTCCTTTAGATCAACGAAGGCAGAACAATATCGTGTCGTTTTGAAAGGGTCTCTCAGGTAATCCCGAAGGAACATCTTGATGGAATCATCTTGTTTTGAATTCGGTTGATGCTGGCGCTGGGCAAGGCAGCCAGCAGCTAGAAACATAAAACCGCCTAGCACGACCATTGAAATAATCGAATAAACCTTACTAAAATTTTTTGGCATAGCTGTCTCCTTTAGAAGCAATCCATTAGCAGTAAAATGTTACTTCCGTAATTGTTATATTTTGTGCCCACGTCGATAGTGTTTGGATTGCCACTAAAATTGCTCCCTCTGGGGTTTCCCAAACCCATGTTGTAGCTCGCTGCCGTTGCTTGCAAGAGCTGTGTCTGGGTGAAACTCTGGAGTTGGGGCTGATTTCCTAGGAAATCCATATTCGAGTCCAACATGGCCGCTGCATAGTTCGCAGCCCACGCGAGATTTCCTGCCTGAGTCGCGGTCACTCCGGAATTAGGGCTAACGGTAATTTGGAAAACGCCGACGCCTGGACCATCACCCTGATTTACATTTTGAAAGTTACTCTCGCGAACTCCGATAGCAGCCAACATAGCGGGATCGACGTTGTTGGCGTCGGCGGCCGTTTGTAGTGTGTCCCACGCCGTATTAGCACGGTTAACAGCAGCCGTACTTTTGTTCGCCATTTGAAGTCCCTTAGCGCAGTTCTGCTGCTTTTGGCAATCAGCGTCGCAAGTGACGGGTTGGAAAAGCCAGCCGATAAGTGGATCTAAGGCAAGTATCGCTACAGGATCGACCGTATCCGTCACGTCGACTTCCTGAAACACTACAAGTTCGGGCATATCAGGATTGTCGGGGCCCAGATCAGGCATTGGAGACGTTGGGATGTTTATGTCAGGAGGCGAATCGTCATCATCGTCATCATCACCACCACCACCACCGCCGCAATTTTCGGCGCCGGCACACGTGTTGTCCAGGTTCCTTCCGGTCGGGTCCGTAAAGCTCAGCGGGTTGTTCAGGACGTAGGCATAGCGGTTCCAACTTTGTGGATTAGCAAGGTTCACCGCCCCTCGCCCCGCAGGATCCGGCGAGATCCAGCGACCTTGGCTGGGGCTTTGGCGGCGAGCCGGAAAATCGTAGAGGGTAGAGACCGTGTCCTGATCCTGCCCGGTGAACGAAGCGTCCGCCGTGCCTGAGGTCGCGTACTGTTCGCCAAAAGGGGCATAGGCTGTACTCGAATACATAGATGTCGGCGTCACAGCGGTAGAAGTTAGCCGCGAGCTGCCCAGCCAGTCCGAGTGGCGATAATATGCCAGCCCGGTCGAGTTGTAGATGGCCTTGGCCCCGCCTGGCAGGGCGACGAAAGCCTTGATCAAAGTCGTCCCGTTGACCTTAGCCAGCTTCGCACCGGTCGGTCCGTAGACGCAGGTCGAGGCCAAGGAAGTTGAGGACATTGGAAGCGATGACGTGCGCCGGGTAGTGACGCGTACCATTCAAAGCTCCGGTCCGGCCCCTATCGGTTCTATTTTTACAGCCACGAACCCAACGAAGGCCTCACATTCATGTTGATCGCGACGACCTGTCGGCTAAGGATCGGTTCCGACTTTCACTCTTACGTCGTAGTCGTTCACTGGTTCGTTGTCTAGTGTGCCAAACACGATCTGCTTTTGGTCGTCGCAATGATCGACTCGCACCCACATCCACTCGCCAATGCCAGTGGCTTCGTCCGGGAACTCAACCTTGATGTAATCGCCGCGTTCGTAGATTGGCATCTCATTTTCTATGATAACCCCGCAACGCGCCAAAACGATAGAAATGCGCCGCAATTGAGGTAGGGCAATAATGACGATTTCGAGTGCGTGGATCTAGTAGACTACGCGAGAATACTCACTGAACCGAGAGCCGCAGATGGGGTCAGTCTTCAGCTTATTTCATTGCGAAAGTTTCGAAGGCAATCGACACTACGAAGATCAATTCCAATTGTTCGTCGTTTCAAGAGACAAGGAAGAGAATCTCCAGCTCGTTCCGCAGCTGGAACTGGAAAGACGAATAGCTCGCGCTAGGAATGAGCCATCAGATCACGCCGCAGTGATGGTCATAGCGAGACTGCTAGGGACATCTCTCGAACGCGAAGCTTATGATCTCTTTGTCGGGACCATCGGACTGGTCGTTGCAACAGCTATTTTTTTTGACGGCGCGGTAGAAACGCCCGATGGGTCCACTGACTTTGAAAAATTAATCGAGTTCCACTACCGGAAATATTGTCTCTTCAAGTTTGCCAGCTTCTTGGATCTTCTTTGCCCCGCTCACGTGCATTGGCGTGGTCAGGCGGAACTGGGCTCTGTACCGCTAGTGTGCGGGGGGCTCGATCGTTTCCAGGCCGCCGACCTTCAAGGTCGCACCTCAATGCTTTACCGTTGGATTCAGAACCCTGGGTTTTCAGCCTTCTCGGAAAAGAGGGCGAAGCAATCAGAGGGGAGACTGAGACGACTGGCCTTTTTGCGCACCTTGGATGATCTGCCAGCGGCGGAGGTCGCGCAACGACTCGACAACGCAGGCTTCAAACCAAAGAAGTATCCCACGTACAGGGTGCGGTTTCTGGCGAAGCCGAAATCGTTCGAATCGTGGCTAAGCAGAGAACGCGCAGAGAGTGACAGAGTTTGGAAAATGCAAATGAGAAAATCACTTCCAAAATCGAAGTTAAGTTAAGTTAAGGGGAACTTTATTTCTCCCTGGCCCGCATAACCCCCGTGTTTATGGGCTTCTACCGTCCTCGCCTTCGCCCATCACCTCCATCCGGCGCCCGCCAGTAAGTCGCACACACATCTAATCCAATAGAAGGCGATTACAAGCTAGGAGGTAATGCAGATGCCAAGGCATAAATTCACGTTATCAGAGCAGCTCCGAGGCACGGAACGCGCTCTGAATAGTTCCAACACACCCAAGCGGTTGGTAGAGAGTCTTCGCCTGCGCGCGGGCAAACTCCGAAAGCAGATTGCAAAGCAAGAATCTCAACGTAAGGGATTCTCGTGAGTTTCGGGAATCGCCCGGAGGGGGAATGACAACAGTTATTTCCGTCCGCATGACCTACACGCTTGAGCGTGCTGTCCGTGTTAACGCGGACCGTTCGAGAATGGGTGTCCCGGTGATCATCCGTTTGATCCTGGAGCACGCATTGTGCGGGCGGTACAACTTTTCTGGTTTGCCAGATGCCCAAGAATTCTTGGACGCAAAGCTCGACATCCGCCTATCCGAAGACCTTAATTTAAAGCTCCGCACTGAGTCTGAGCGTCTGGGAGTTTCGCTTTCGGTCTACATCCGAAAGATTTTGTATGCCTACTACACGAAGCGACTCGTTTTCGTCGAGAAGGACGGGCGTTACACGCTAGAGGAAAACCATGACCAAAAGAAGAGTGCTTGAACTATTCGCTACGAATGCCCGATTTGTGACACCGGATGAAATTCGGATGCGTCTACAAAACAATCTGCAGCGCAGCACTGTCTACAGCTATTTATCTCGGCTTTGTGGACAAGGCCTTCTTGAGCGTGCAGAGGGCTGGCAGCGGGTTGCTTATCGCATAACACCGAGGGGAATTGAGCGTCTCAAATTCCTCCGGTCGAAAACAAGCGTCACGGGAGAGTCTTGGTGATGGTCTACAGCCAAATTAGCGTGCCGTCCTCGGCGGGCAAAAACCCTGCACCTGGAATGACCGTAGACAAGGCCTGCAAGCTGCTGAGGGCTGCGCAGCCTCTCGTTTGGGCACTCGCTATTGTGCTGGGGTTGCTTGGCGTGACATTGACTATCCGCTACTTGTGGAGAAAAAAGCGCGTCCAGGACGGAGAGAGACGCGTCTCTGACGGCAATGTTTGGATGCACGAATAGGGGTTTTACACGGGCGGCGAGTGCGGCCTGTTTAGCAAATCCGGGCTACCGGTTGGCGACTCCCGGTCCGGTGCCGGGACAGACCAACACCCGTAAGAGCTGGCCGAAAACCAGCCGCCGCCCACCAGATTCTTGCGCTGGTTTTTTTGTTCTTATTCCGGCTAAAAGTCGCCGGAGGTCCAGGAACCCGGAGGGTTCCTGGGGTCCGCCGAAGGCGGACCTGGTTTTAAGGGGTTTTCCATACTTGATACCCCCAGGTGTGCCCAATTTTCGGTGACCGAATGGAATTGATTGCACAAATTCACGAAGAAGGCTGCTCTTGCTGGAAGTGTCAGGCGGACCATCTGGGGCGATGGATTGATGCCCTCGGCTCTGAGACTGGGCCTGGGCGCTGGCAGGTCTTCGCCACGATCACCTATTCGACGAAATCCTACCCGTGGTGTCGTGGGTTCCCTGTTCTTCCCGGAAGGCCGAAGGCTGACTTCGCTCACCATCTGTTCGACAGGTTCGTCTCGCACCTTGAGAGCGAGCTATGTTCGCGAGTCGATTACGTCGTGGCCGATCAGCTCGGCTCCATCAACGGGCGATTCCACCAGCACGCCATTCTCGCGGCTCCCGGTTTAGACACATACCCGCGGACAGAGATTTGGCGATGGCTGAAAGAGCGAGCCGGTTGGAGCCGAATTCTTCCTTTCGAGCGAGGCGCTGCCTTCTACATCTCCCGCTACATCGGACGCGATGCGAACCGTTGTGACTGGTATCCACGAGTTGGCGAAGAACAGCCTTCAATGCAGAAGCAGGCAGAAATCGGGAGAGTGAACATTGTGCATTCTGCCGATCTGCCGCGAGAGTTTTTCAAACAGGGTTACAAGGAACGGAAGCGTTAGTCCACAAAGGAGGAGTCAACCATGAAGGCTACAAAGCGAACACGCTCGCAAGACTTGGCGCACGAAGCGAAACCTTTAACCATGTTCTTTGACGGGGCAGGCTGTCGGCCTAACGGAGACGGTTCAGGTTTTGCATGGCTTTGTCCCGATACGGGGCAGAGGCACGTTGAACGCGTGAAAGGGTTGACGAACAATCAGGCTGAATACAGAGCGTTTCTCGCGGCATTGCAAAGCGTTCCGCAGGGCAGCACTGTGGAGATGTTCTCGGATTCGCAGCTCATCTGTTCGCAATTTGCCGGGGACTATCGGGTGAAAGACTCTGCCCTTCAAGAACTGCTCTCCGAAATTCAGGCTTTAATTCTGAAAAACCAACTGAAGGTGAAGCTGCAATGGGTTCCACGTAGCCGCAACCTCGCGGGGAAACTGCTCTAGTTGCTTGTGGACGGGACAATTTTATGACTATCCAATCGGAATGGCTGACGGCTGAGGAAGCAGCGCGATACCTGAAAATCAAAACGCGCACGCTATTGGTCTGGGTCCGTCAGGGCAAGGTGAAAGCATTTGCACTCTCGGGCACCACACGACGCGTGTGGCGCTTTCGTCAGAAGGACTTGGATGCTGCTCTATTGGAAAGCCCCGTGCTAAACTCCATTCCGCCGTCTGTGCTCGTGAAAGGAATTCAATGAAACGAGCACGGCATAAGCAAGGGTCTGTTGTTTTAGACCGACGCCGCAAGGTGTGGAATTACTTGTACTGCGATGGCGGAGTCAGGCGAACGAAATTGATTGGCCCAACACGCGACTTCCCGACGAAGGCAGCCGCATGGCGAGCAGTCGAGTCGATTCGCATTTCGCTCGTCGCGAAACCAGCCGACAGCGTGCCCACGGTCAAGGCACTCGCTGAACGATACGAGGCTGAAAAGCTCCCGTCGCGTTCGGAAACTGCCCGTGTGTACAAATCTTGGCTGCATAATCACATCCTGCCTCAGTGGGGTGATAAGGCCATCACTGACGTTCAGCCAAGGGTTGTTGAACTCTGGCTTCGTCAGCTAGACCTGTCACCCAAGAGCAAGTCTCACGTTCGCAACCTTCTGCGTGTTTTGATGGACTTTGCCATGTGGTCCGGGGTGCTCGAAGTGTCCCGAAACCCGATTGACCTTGTAGTCGTTAAGGGTGCCACGAAACGAATCCGTAAGCCGCGCAGTTTGACGGTCGAGCAGTTCCAGGGACTCAGCAGCCAACTGAAAGAGCCGTTTAGAACGATGGCTCTGGTATCGGTCTGCTTGGGTCTTCGAGTCAGCGAACTGCTAGCCCTGAAATGGCGAGATGTGGACTGGCTAAATGCCAAACTCAGCATCGAGCGCGGCATCGTGAGGCAGACTGTGGACGACGTGAAGACCGATTCTTCCCGAAAGTCGCTGACTATCGCCAAAGAACTACTGGCGGTCTTGAAAGCGTGGAAGCAGACAACGCAGTTTCCTGGAAATGAGGATTGGATTTTTGCCAGTCCTTTGAAGCTAGGGCGTCTGCCTTACTCGTATACGGGCTTCTGGCGTGAGCTGGAACGGGCAGCGAAGCAAGCGGGAATCGGGCATCTGGGCACTCATGCCTTCAGGCACACATACCGTAGTTGGCTTGATGCTGTGGGAACCCCGATTGCCGTTCAGCAAAAACTGATGCGGCATTCAGACATTCGCACAACCATGAACATCTACGGAGATGTGGTCACCGACGAGATGGCGCAGTCGCATTCAAAGGTTGTGGGATTGGCCCTGAGTCGTTTGGCTTAACTGATTGCGGTGGTGATTGCGGATTCTGCTAAGCCATTGAAAGAATGGCTCCTCAGGTAGGACTCGAACCTACAACCCTCCGGTTAACAGCCGGATGCTCTGCCATTGAGCTACTGAGGAGTGGGGGTACGCTGCTGCGTGCCGATCTTACAGAAAAATCATATCAGAGGTGACGGCGATTGGGAACCCAACAACACCAGCGACGCATCCTTCCACGAAGGTTTTCTCTGCCTGTTTCCACAACCAACTGTTGTTCCGCCGCCGGCCCAAAACCCATCCGCTGGGTCCGCGTTCCGTCTTTTCCCATGCTCTCCGCACTCCGCCAGCTTTGTCCTGCAGCGTGTTAGTGGATTCCCTTTTCGTTCAGAAATGGTCCGTATTTCTTGTCCGTCTCCATGATGTGATGGCACAGCCACTTCTGCAGAAACTGCATCAGCGCTACGGCCACGCCTGGTTTGCCCGCCTCAAAATCCTTCTGAAACTCGAGCACTTGCTCGACCAGCGCTTGGTGCTCAGCTTTGTGCGCCCCGAGTTCCGGGTACTCGGTCATATCCATCGCCACTTCTTCCGCCGCAAAATGGGAAGTCGTGTAGTCGATCAGCCGCTGCAAGATCTGGCCTGCAACGTCCTTGCCGCAGCCAGCACGCAGTGCTTCATTCAGTTCGTGCGCCGTGCGGAATAAGCCCCGGTGCTGGCGGTCGAAACTTGAGACTTGCACAGAGTACATTTCCTCCCACTGAAATACGTCCATGGGGCTTCCCCCTGAAGCCGAACGGCATCCTTTTGCCGAAGGTTTTTTCCCTGCTTTGCCTTTCGCACCCAACTGCTTTTCGGCGCGTCCCTGAACCTCACCCGCTCGTTCCGCGTTCCGTCTTTTTTCCCACGCCCTCCGCACTCCGCCAGTTTCGTCCTGCAGCGCCTTAGTGGATCCCCTTTTCGTTCAGAAACGGACCGTATTTCTTGTCCGTCTGCAAAATGTGGTTGCACAGCCACCGCTGCAGAAACGGCATCAGCGACGTGGTTACGCCTGGTTTGCCCGCCTGAAACTCCTTCTGAAACTTGAGCACCTGCTCGACCAGCGCTTTGTGCTCAGCCTTGTGCGCCGCGAACTCCGGGTACCCGTTCCTGTCCATGGCCTCTTCTTCCGCCGCAAAATGGCTCGCCGTGTACTCAATCAGCCGCTGTAAAACCTTGCCCACAACGTCCTTGCCGTGACCCGCACGCAGTGCTTCATTCAGTTCGTTCACCGTACGGAACAAAGTCCGGTGCTGGCGGTCAAATCCTGTGACCTTTACAGCGTACGTTTCCGTCCACTCAAATGCGCCCATTGGGCCTCCTCATGCAGTCGAACAACCATCGACCCCACTGCATCAAAGCTTCAGTCTCAAGAGTACGGAGGCTGGTTGCGAGTACCCAGATCACTGAAGGCTGTCGGTTCTACCGAAGGTGCGCGTCCATCGGGCCACGGTTCTGCTAACCTAACCCTCGGCGCTTCGTCCACAAGAGGCGTGAGGTGTTTATGCTGGGAGGTACGCGTTTGCTGACTTTTTTCCTGATTCTTCTTATCGCTGTAGCTGCACTCGTCTATGCGGAGGGCTCCCCAGCCGGGGATTCCACCGTTCCTCCCGGTTTGGCCGGTCCTCCGAAAGCCAAAGTTGCCCCGGTCGAGGACACCGTCCAGGGTCACAAAATCGTCGATCCTTACCGTTATCTGGAAAATCCGAACGATCCCGATACCAAGCTCTACGTCGAGCAGGAACTCAGCTACACCCGCGCCATCCTTGCCCCGCTTCCGGGGCGAGACAAGATCAATGCGCGTCTCTCGCAATTGCTGGAGATTGGCACCGTCGGAACTCCGCAGATGGGTGGCAAGTATTACTTCTATACCCGCCGCGAGGGCAACCAGAACCAGCCCATCCTTTATGTGCGCGAGGGCATGAATGGCGAACCAGGCGCCGGACTGAGCACAAAAGACCGCGTTCTGGTTGACGTGAACAAAATGTCCACTGACGGCACCGTTGCGCTCGACTGGTGGTTTGCGGCCGAAGACGGTAAGTACGTGGCCTATGGGACGTCGCCAAGCGGCTCCGAGATCAGCACACTCCGCGTGATCGAGACCGCCAGCGGCAAACTTCTGCCCGATTCAATCGAACGGACACGGGCCGCCAGCCTCGCCTGGAAACGCGACGATTCCGGATTCTTCTATACTCGCTATCCCAAGAAGGGAGACGTTCCCGAGGGGCAGGAGGTGTACAACCGGCACGTGTTCTATCACGCGCTCGGCGCCGATCCGGCGCAAGACCCGCTGATTTTCGGCGAAGGCCGCGACCCTGAGTGGTGGCCGAATGTCCACCTTTCGGAAGACGGACGCTGGTTGCTGATCGTCGAGGAGCACGGCTATACGAAAACCGAAATGTTTCTGCAGGACCTGACTGCGAAGAGTCCTCCCGTCGAAATCACTGCGGGCAAAGATTTCCTGTACGGCGCCGACTTCTTCGAGGGCAAGCTCTACATCACCACCAACGAAGACGCACCCCGCTATCGTGTCTTTGTCGCCGACGCAACCAATCCCCAGCGCGAAAACTGGAAAGAACTGATTCCGCAGGCCGACGCTGTCCTGCAAGGCGTGAGCGTGACCGGCGGCAAGCTCCTGGCGCAGTACGAGCACAACGTGACTTCCGAACTGAAGCTGTTCGGGCTCGACGGCAAGAAGCTCGCCGACATTCCTCTGCCGGCCATCGGAACCGTTTTCGGCGCCTCCGGCCGCTATGATCGCAACGAATTTTTTTTCGGATTCCAGTCTTTCACCGTCCCACCCTCGATTTACCGCGTTGATCTGACCGATGTGAAAAGCGCGCGCTGGGCCAAAGTTGACGCGCCCTCCATCGATCCTTCTGCCTATGACGTGCAGCAGGTTTGGTACACCTCGAAGGACGGCACGAAAGTTCCGATGTTTGTCGTCAGCAAGAAGGGAATCGAGAAAAACGGCAAGAACCCAACATTGTTGACCGGCTATGGCGGTTTCAACGTCTCGCTGACGCCGACTTTCAGCCGCAGCATGTATCTCTGGATGGAGCACGGCGGTATTTACGCGGTCGCCAACCTGCGCGGCGGCGCCGAGTTCGGCGAAGGCTGGCATCGCGCCGGCATGCTCGAGAAAAAGCAGAGCGTCTTTGATGATTTCATCGCCGCCGCAGAATATCTAATCGCACAGAAATACACCGACCACGATCACCTTGCCATCTTCGGTGGTTCGAACGGCGGCCTGCTGATGGGCGCCATGATCACTCAGCGCCCCGACCTGTTCCGCGCCGTAGTATGCCAGGTTCCGCTGCTCGACATGCTGCGTTACCAGAACTTCCAGATCGCCAAGCTCTGGATTCCGGAGTACGGTTCGGCCGACGACCCCAAGCAGTTCGCCTGGCTCTATGCTTATTCGCCTTATCACCACGTGCAGCCGGGTCAGGAGTATCCCGCGATCCTCTTTATGACGGGCGATACCGACACGCGCGTCGATCCCATGCACGCCAAGAAAATGGCCGCGCTCATGCAAGCCGAGGCCAAGAACGGCTCGAGCAAAGACCGGCCGATCCTGCTGCGCATCGACACCAAAGCTGGACACGGCCAAGGCAAGCCCGTCGCCAAGCAAATCGACGAGTACACCGACATGTATTCGTTTCTGTTCTGGCAGTTGGGAATCAAACCCTGATCGTGTGGCGTGGGGAAGGCCGCGCCTGCACGCGTAGGTCAGGTCTGAAGTACCGCGTCGGCGCTGGTGCGGCTTCTCTGCGCGAGGAGAGCGTTCAATTTCGCCACCACTTCAAAGGCATCGGCTACGTAAAGCACGTCCGCTTTTCCTCGTGCCCATCCGCAGTTCGGGTCGAGATTCACCGCGCGGCGCTCGGTGATGAACCGCCAGCCCACGACATGGGGCTCCTCGCCATGGCAACACGTGGACAAACCCTTGGGATGGCGCGGCGTCGATCCGGTCTGGCCGACCTGGTTCAGATGGGTCATGAAACCGAGCACCGCCTGACTCTCTCCCGTTTGATCGACCAGCGATTTGCTGCCGCCCAGTGATGCGCCCGAAACGCGAAGGAAGTCAAGAATCAGTGTTTCCGCTTGATCGATATGGGTCTTTCCGTCCGCCTGCTTCTTGGTCCAGCCCGCGCCCGCGACAAATAGCAAGTTGGCGTCGGGCCGGATGGTCTGCGCGTCGCTCTTCGGAGCGCGGACGCCGCTGACCACCGTTCTTGTGGCCGCTTGCGCCAGTGTTACCGGAATCTCTTCGACGTTGGCCGCGCCACTTACACCAGCCCAGGCCGCGCCGCAGCCTGACTCGAGCAACACGATCCAGGGTCGCGCGTCGCGCCGAATCACCGCTTCGATCCGCTGGCGATAGTGCCAGCGCGTAGCGCGCAGTTCGCCATCAACGGCGTCGGATTCGAGCGCGGTCACATGCGTGTCCACACATCCGTTCAGACGATGCGCCACTCCCGCCAGAACGCGCATGAACCGTGAAGTCGCGGGCGCGAGAATCAGTTCGGCTCCCGCGGCCCGGCAGAGCGCTTCCGCCGCCGCCGCATCGCTCGCGTAGCGCGCGCTCGCGAAGTCCGGCCCTGCGACCGCAAGAATTCGTTCGGCTCCGGCCGCTGCCACCGTCTCCGCCGCAGCCGCCACGTCCGCACCGATCAAACCGATGGTCAAACGCCCGCCGAGCTGCTTCGTCAACTTCAAAGCAGCACCCAGAACTTCATACGAAACTTTGGGGAGCGTGTTGCCAGCTTCCGAAACGTGCGCCAGAAATAAAATGCTTTGTGACATCAGAGTTTTGATCTCCGGATTTCGTCGTCTACTTGCCCATCCATTCCGCAATCTCCTGCGCGATCTGCTCGGCCAGCAGGTCTTTGACCACGCGCGTCTGGCGCTGTTGTTTCGGCGGGCTCGCGCTCAGGAAGTGCAATCCACCAGCCGGCAGCGGCACCGACTTCGCCCGCTGCAGCGCGGGCATCACCGTCCGCATATTCGCCATCCCCACTTGTGGATTGTTGCGCGGTTCCGGCAGATTGCCGGTAGCCCACCCGAACAAAGCCGGAGGACCCGGGCAGACCGAAACCTGATGACGCCCACCCTCGATCCGCTCCAAAACTTCGAACGAACCGTCCGCCTGAACGTCGTCTAGCACCCTGATCTGGTCGACCCCTTGAAACTGGTCAAGAATCCCCAGCCGCTCTCCGACCAACTGCATGGTGGCGCCGGCGCCGCGCGAAGCCGATTCCCAGCCGCCGAATACGAGCAAGCGCGAGCGATCGAGGCCTGGGATGCTCTGGATGGCTTCCGCCAGGAGCGCGGCCGTCGAGTGCGCATCGGCAAAGCCGCTGGCGCTCGAATCAATCGGCACCAGTTCAAAGCTCACTTTCTGGGCAATCGTCATCATCACCTGCTGCAGTTTTGCTTTCGGTCCCACGCTCACAAGCCACACCTTGCTGCCCGCGGCCTTGGATGCCAGGTCGGCGGCTTCATAGAGAGCATGAGCCGCCCAGGGATCGAGCACGGCAGGAAGCATCATTTCGTTCTTCAGCGCGGGACCCGTTGCGGTCTGCACCGGCTCCAAGGTCTGCAGTGGGTCGGGCACAATGCTGCCGCAGACGACAATGTGATATCCGTTTGTCATTTGTTTCCTGTCAATATTGCAATCAATCAATTCAGCGTCGAGTGCAGCCCTCCCGCGCCGGCTTTAAATTCGATGTTTCCCTGTGCGCCGTCGCCCTCGGCCGCGCAATTCCACAGGCAAGCGCCACAGTAAACGCACTTCTCACGATCAAAGGCAGGCACCGCGTTTTCGCCGCGGGTGATCGCCTGCCCCGAGCACATTTCCGCGCACAACTTGGTTTCACAAGCATGGCACAGTTCCGGACGACGAAAGATCACGTGATTCGCATAGCCCGCCGATGCCTGCACCCCTCCGCCCATGAGCAGAGCATCCTGGTGTGAGATAAGCAGCTTGCCATCCATCGGAATCTGCGGCCAACCACAACGGTCCATGATGCGGTCGTGCAGCGAAGTTCCCTTGGCGGCGCATTCCTCCTGCATCTGCTTCAGCTCGGCCGGCGAAATCCGCGATCTGTAAGCATCCTCAAGCGAGGGCAGCCCGCTGCGCGCTGGACGCGAGGCTGGCGTTACACGCCCGCCGGTCAATCCGGCGACGGCCATGCCGATCATTCCCGTGAAGACGCCTTGCTGGAATCCATTGCGCGCGTCGGCCGCGATCTTCGATTCCTCATCCACCCAGCTCTCCCGCCGTCGCCGCACGTAAGTTGCTTCCAGGTTTTCACGAGTGAACGCCCGCTTTTGTCCGGCGAGTTCGATGACCGCTTCCGCCAGTTGCACGCCTGTGGTCCAGGCTTCATCCACTCCCGACCCAGCGAGCACGTTCGTGCTTCCCGACCCCTCCCCGATGCGGGCATAGCCGTTGCCCGCGAGATACGGCTCTCCGTGGCGGCCCGATTCCTGCAGCGACTTCGCTCCCCACGACTTCAGCGTTCCACCCTCGAGATAGCGCCACAAGTAAGGATGCAGCATGAAGTGCTGCAGGTAACGATATGCCGTGCGCACCGGGCTGCGGAACCACGACGGAACAAAGATGCCAACCGAAGCCAGCCTTTCAGGATGAACGTAGAGAAACCCGAAAATCTCCGGCTCCGGAAACCCTATGGTGTGCAAGACAGTGCCGGGCTCCAGTCCACTATCTTCGCGGAGTTCTACGACCATCTTCATGCCAAGCGCCCATTCGCGGGACCCGTGGCCCTGCGGCATTCCAATATGCGCGTCGATCTTGCGCCCAACCGCTCCCACTGGACCGTCGCCCACCACCGTCAGCGCAGCGCGCAGGTCCATGCCCGGAGTGAACCCTCCCTCGGGATGCCCCTGAAGATCAGTCCCCTGGTCGGCAAGCCGCACACCCGCAACCGCGTCTCCTTCAATCAACGGTTCAGCGACCGGCATACCCGGCCATATCTGCACCACTCCGGACGCTGCCACCTGATCGCTGACCCACTGGTTGAATTGGCCAAGTGACACCACGAGGCCCTCGTGTTTCCGCATGAACGGTGGAGTAAACGGCAGTTCGAACGCCTCATGCTTTAGCCCGAACCGCTTCCGTCCGAACACGACGCCAAGTGAGCGCAGCACGCGGTCGGCCGCCTTGAATGCGAGAGGTCGCAAATTCGTCCGGCGGCTTGCCCGCAGTGGATCGAGCAGGTATACGACTTTCTCCTTCTTCACCGCCGCCGCCATGGGAATCTCGCTGAGATCCACGCCGGGGAAACTGCCGCTTATCCCACGGGCCCGCGTGACCGCGCCCGAGACTCCGAAGCCCAGCCCGTCGGCGCGCTCGTAGCAGATTACCTGCAAAGGCAAGCCAGGAGATGTTGTACTCTCCAGCCGCACCGACCCATCCGCGTTCAGCAAGCTGCGGCTCAACGTCGTCAGGAATCCGCCCATCGCGGGGCCGAAGCCGACGCACGCGATGTCGACGGTCATCTCCTGTCGCTCGATCTTTTGTTGTTCGAGCGCAGGAGCCTGTTCTGGGGAATCGGCGCTCATGCGGGGTAGTCCAGAGCCTCCGGGATCATGAGCTTCGAAATCGCCTCGGCGGCCCGGTCCTTCGCTAGCCGGCAGCCCGTGAGGCAAGTGGAGAGCTTCGTTTGCAACGAGAGAAACTGCTCGGCTCCATTGCACTTCGCACACGGCCCAGCCTTTTTAGGATGCGAGCCGTCGCTGCCGATGACATCCAGTCCGTAGGAGCCAATGCCCGGAATGATGCCCTCAAGGGAATCCAACTCGTCCTGTTGGTAGCAGCCCCGGTATCCCGCCTCGTCCCACGCCGGGTGACGGTTGTATCCGAAGACCAACTCAGCGCAGATGCGCGCCACTTCTCCACTCGCCCGCGCCGACTGCACGTGGCACAGGTCGGTCATGAAGTTCACCAGGCCTGCCAGCCCTTCAGCAACGGCAGGATCGCTCGCTCCACGCCGCTCCAGTTCGAGCGCATCGAGAATCTGGCAGCGCGCCCCCAGCAACCAGCAGAGTGCGTCGGCCAGCGGGAACGTTACACCCTGGCGCGCGCTCTGATACAGACGGCCGCCGTCGGCATCGGTGCTGCCCTGCAAACGCTCTAACGTCCACAGCCACATTCCCATGGCCGTTGCCAGTGCGCATGCGCCGGTGCCCGGACGCTCGGACGCGATCCCGCGCATTTCCTTGATCCACACCCTGAACTGTGCCAGGAAGAGCGGGTTGGTCATGGTGATGGAGAGTTGCCGCCGTTGAACGGCTTCTGGTCCCTCATAGGTCGCTTCCAGTTGTGCATCCATCCACTTGTTGCCGAGGAAGCCGGGGCAGTCTTCCGTGATGCCGTACCCGCCCATCAGGCTGACCGCTTCGCGCATCATCTGAGCGCCCCAACCCGTGTTCCACAGCTTGGTTGCCGGGCAAAGCACATCGGCCAGCGAGTCCAAAAGAACGAAACGCAAAAGCGGATCCGATTCCAGTTCTGCGCGCTTGGGGTCGTTGGCAGGCAAGCCGGCTGGCAAGCGTACGAGATCCGCCGCCCGGTTCGAGGCCTCGCGTTGCAGCTTCGCTCGCGCTCTGGCCGTGGTGACTCCCTGCGCCGCCAAGATTTTGTCAGCCTCGCGCTCCAACGGATCCAGTTCATCAAACGCCCGCGCCGCCGCAAATCCGAGCGACGCTCCGGCCTCGCCGGTCGCCCACACATCCACCAACCGGTGCAACGTGTCTTCGCGAGCCTGCAGCCCGAGCTCATAACGCACCGACCCTGGCGTCGCCGTCTCCGCGCCACGGAACCGCCCGCGCTGATACCGTATGACCGGCTCGACCGCAGAGAGTAACTTCGCCGCCGTCATAATGCCCACGGTCACGCGCGTCCGGCGAAACACGGCTTCAATCACCTCGCTGTGGTTGTAGCGCGGCACGATGACGCCATCTTTCACCTCATAGCCGCCGACAATTCTGCTCGCCGGAATGCGCAAGCTGAAAATCGGATCGCCGGTCGAAGAAAGCTGATGCACCAGTTTTCGCGTGGGCGTGCCGCGATCAAATGTTCCGGGATCGCCTTCCTCCAGGACGACCATGCAGCTTCCCTTGATCCGCTCGTCGCCCGAATCCACCGCCGCCGTCACAAAATTGGCAAACCCGATATTAGTAATGAAGCGGCCGCGCTTTTCCACTTGCAGCGTCGGCTCCTCTCCTGGTTTCCACTCGGCGATGCGGATTTTTCCGTTGAGCATGCCCGTATCCACGCCGACGTAAGGGATGGGCTCGGTCAGGCAGAATGCTCCCCGCCAGGGTTTGCGATCCTCTCCCGCCTGAGGAGGTGCGGCCAACTGCATGTATTTGGTTTGCTGCTCGGGCGTGCCCCGCTCGTGAATCGGAGCCAAGGCCAGGCAACCCGCCAGGCTGGCGGTCGCGGCCCCACCGTCCACCCATGCCAGTTCAAACGCCACCAGCGCCAGCGCCAGGTTCTTCGGGCCCGCGATGAAGCCGCCGTGCTCGGGCTCCATAAAGACGGCCGTGATCCCCGACGTATCGAACGCCTCCAGCAGTTCGTTCTTGGCCGGTGTCCACTCGTGCGAATTTCGGCCGCCGTTGGCCACCAGCCGCGCCACCGGACCGCGGGCCACCGCTCGTGCCGATTGCACCAGCATCTGCAGGTCGTAACGGTCGGCAAAGCGCCATTGAATCTGGCGCGCGGCATCGGAAGGAAGCGTCCGCAGCAGTTCCGGCTTGACGGGGGTGGCAGTGGAAGCCATGTCCTTACTCCTTTGGGAAGTGGTCGTTTGCGAAGCAGTCTTACGATTCTGCCGTCCCATGACCGCCCGGTCTGTGATGCACGTCATAAGGGCCTGTGACCTTCGACCATGATCTTCGAACGATTCGCTCCGCGAACTGCTGCCTGGGCCTGCAAGCTCATGAGACTATGAGCTGTGTGGTTTCTTGACGGCACCGGGAAGCAGGGCATAGGATTCGCCCGGAAGATTCGGCGCGATGCCGACACCTAAAATCATGCCAGGCCGCGCGTCGTTCCGAAAACCGTTGCTGGCAACATCGGCGACCCTGTTTGCCGTGGTTGCGATCTTCTACGGCTCCCTCTGGATGTACGCTGTGCGTCACCCGGTCCCAGGGGTTGAACTCGGCTTCAATCTCGCCAGCACTTCTCGCTATGACGAGAGAACGCACTCGCAATCGGTCGAAGATGTGATGAAAGGAAGCCCGGCGGAGCGCGCCGGCCTGCGCGTCGGCGACCTCGTTATTGCCATAAATGGGCGACCGCTGGATACCGACATTGCTTCCGACGAGGCCTATGTCCGTGGTCGGCCCGGCGACCCGGTGGAATTCACCGTCGAACGCGCCGGTGAGCCCAAGCCTCTGGCTCTGCATGGCGTCTTTCGGGCTGCCGCGCCGGCTAGATTACCCGAGGGCCTGGCCAAGTCCTCCGCGCTGCAAGTCCTCAGATTGTTCCCCGTTCCCTTTCTTCTGGTGGCATTCGCCGTCCTGTTCTTGAGGCTGGACGAACCCAATGCATGGCTTCTGGCACTGCTGTTCTGCGCGATTGCCGCCGCTCCAAATTTTCTCAATCCCCTGGCCATCTCTCCTGCACTCCGCGCATTTGCGTTTGCTTTTCGCGCCGTGTTTTCGGGAATGCTATCTCCGCTTTTCTATCTTTTTTTCGCGGTTTTCCCGCTGCCATCGCTTCTGGATAGACGCCTCCCGTGGCTGAAGTGGGTGGGGCTTTTGTTCGGACTCTGTATTGTCCTTCCTGGTTTGCAGACTGGGGATCCAAGCCTTCCACCAGTGGTAGCCCGCCTGATAGGCAGCCGCAACGCCACTTTCATCAACGCTGCCTTGAACTACGACTTGCTTTTTCTGGGCATAATCTCGCTGGCGCAAAATTCATTCATGGCCGCCGTCCCTGCAGAAGCGCGGCGCAAGTCACGAGTGATTCTTTGGGGCACCGTGGTCGGCATCCTGCCGATCTCGCTCGAACGAATGGCCGTGGATTTCGCCGGATATCGCCCCTCTTTCTGGCTCGATACCGTACTGGTGCTCGTGGTGTTCCTGTATCCCCTCTCCTTTGCTTACGCGGTGGTGAAGCACCGCGTGATGGAAATTCCAGTGTTGCTGCGACGCAGCGCGCGCTACGTTCTGGTGCAGAGGGGCTTCATCGTTTTGATGTTTCTGGTTGCGGCTTCCGCCATCGCGCTCTTCACCCACGTTTTCTCGCGGCTCCTGCGTGCGGATACGAATATCGGGATGGCTCTGAGCGCAGTATTCGGAATTGCTTTGGTCTGGACATCGGCGCCATTGGTCAAGCGGGGAACCATGCGCATCGACCGGGCTTTCTTTCGCAGTGCTTATGACTCTCGTATCATTTTGCACGACCTCACGGAGAAAACCCGGACGGTGAACGACCGTCGCCAACTGGCTATGCTCCTCGAGAACCACGTGAACCAGGCGCTGCACCCGAAAACCCTGGCCTGTTACCTGGATTCCGGCAATGGCCGCCTGGCCGCGATCTCCGAAACGCAACCCGCAACCCTCGCCACGCTCGCGGTCAGCGCACCGGTGTTCGTCGACCTCGCGCGCCGCGGGAGAGCGTGGGATGTGCCATCCGATTCCGCGGGCGCCGAAGAATTAACCGCACTGGCGCCCCTCGCGCCCGAATGCCTGGTGCCCATCCTCGGCCGTGAGAACAACCTCATAGGCATGCTCGTTCTCGGGCAGCGGCTTTCCGAGGAACCTTATTCCCGCGAGGACAAGCAGTTGCTCGATGCAGTAGCGGCCCACGCCGGCATCGCTTTGGAGAACATAAGTCTCGCAGAAAAAATGGCGGAACGAATGGAGGCGGATCGCCGCACCAATCAGGAAATGGAGATTGCCCGCAAGGTGCAGGCCAGGCTCTTTCCGCAAAAGCTCCCCGCCATGAATACACTCGAATACACGGGCGCGTGCATCCAGGCCAGGAAGGTGGGCGGGGACTACTACGATTTTCTGGAGCTTCGCCCCGGCCGCTTGGCGCTGGTGCTGGCCGACATTGCGGGCAAAGGGGTGTCTGGCGCCCTGCTGATGGCCAATCTGCAAGCCAACTTGCGCAGTCAATACGCGGTGGCAGTCGACGATCTGCCGCGACTGCTTGCCTCCGTCAACCGCTTGTTCTACGAGAATAGCGACGATGCCAGTTACGCTACCTTATTCTTTGCGGATTACGACGACTCCAGCCGCAAGCTCCGCTACGCCAATTGTGGACATCTTCCCCCACTACTGCTGCGCGCCGGCGCCAGTTCGCAGGAGGCGCCGAATCAGGATCAGGCACCCAATGTGGAGCGGCTCAGTTCGACCTGCACCGTGATGGGATTGTTTGAAGACTGGCATTGCGAGATTGCGGAAGTCGAGCTTGCTCCAGGTGACATGCTGGTGCTCTACACAGATGGAGTCACCGAAGCCACAAACGCCGATGGGGAAGAGTTTGGCGAGTCCCGTCTGCTGGCGACCCTTGGGAGCAATTTCCGCCTTCCCGTAGGGCCCCTACTCCAAGCAGTGGTCGAGGCTGTCCAGCAATTCAGCCGCGGTAGCGAACAGCAGGATGACATCACCCTGGTGATTGCGCGCTCCCTGGCATAATTCACGACAGGCCCTGTCCGGCCGGTCACTGGCCTGAATAGCGGCAGGTGTAGGAGTGGCAGGCGGTCCATCCCCCGGCAGTCGGTCCGTTACGTGATCCCATGACCGCTGTCCATGACAGCCCAAACCAGCGAAAGTTAGGACGGGTGCCGAACCGCAGGCCAAAGCACCTGAAACACAAGGAACAGGCCACCCGCAACGACCAGCATCACAATCAGCAGGATAATCAGGTGCATAGGTTGAAACAGGCCCTCAAACATAACACCTCCCAATAGGCAGGCTACCCGAACACCACAGGCTTTGTCTGCGGCAAAGATCACGCTGCCATGTGAGGGATAGGCCCTTCGTCTCCACGCTAAAGCGCCACTACCCGCCAGCCCGATTCGTCCAACAGTTCGCTCGAAGATGCTAAATTAGATGTTTCATGTCTGCCCCCAACTCTCTCTTTGTTCGTGCCGCCAAGGCTCAGCCCACCGAACGCACCCCAGTCTGGTTCATGCGCCAGGCCGGACGCTACATGCCTGAGTACCGCGTTATCCGCAAACAATATTCCCTCATCGAGATCTGCAAGAAGCCGGAGGTCGCGGCCCAGGTCACCATCGAAGCGGCCGAGATCCTCAAAGTCGATGCCGCCATCATCTTCGCCGATCTTCTTCTCCCCCTCGAAGTCATGGGGCTGCCCTTTCATTTCGCCGCCGGTGAAGGCCCGAAGATCGATAAGCCGGTGCGCACCGCCGAAGACATTGCCCGCCTGCGCACCGACCGCGCCGCCGACCTCGGCTACGTTTCCGAAGCGGTGAAGCTCGTGTGCAAGCACTTCGGCGACAAACTCCCGGTCATCGGCTTCTGCGGCGCGCCCTTCACGCTTGCCAGCTACATGATCGAAGGCGGAGGCTCGCGCAACTATCTGTTCACCAAGAAGATGATGTACTCCGCGCCCGCCGCGTGGCATGAACTGATGAAGAAGCTGGTAGCGGTGACCGCCGAGTATTCCGCCGAGCAGGTCCGCGCCGGCGCCGACACCATCCAGATTTTTGATAGCTGGGTGGGCTGCCTGAGCGTCGAAGATTATCGCCGCTACGTTCTGCCGCACGTGACCGACCTGGTAAGGCGCCTGCAAAAGACCGGCCTAACAGAGTCCGGCCTAACAAAGACCGGCGTGCCCGTCATCTATTTCGGAACCGATAGCGCGACGCTGCTGCCCTCGATGCAGGAAACCGGCGCCGAAGTCATCGGCCTTGACTGGCGCATCCCGCTCGACACCGCATGGCAAAGCCTTGGCTTGAAAGGCGCAGTGCAAGGCAATCTCGACCCCGTGCTGCTCTTCGCCGATTGGAAAGAACTAAAAAAGCGGGCCGAAGATATTCTGCGCCAAGCCGCCGGACGTCCCGGCCACATCTTCAATCTCGGCCACGGCATTCTTCCCGAAACCCCGGTCGACAACGTAAAAGCGCTCTGCGATTACATCCGCGAGCACTCAGCAGATTTCAAGACAGCGGTTAAGAGCAAGCATTGATGTCCCCTTTCTTGAATTGTCATCTTTATGAATTTTGTCATCTCCTATGAATTGTCATCCTGAGCGAAGCGAAGGACCTGCTGTTCGCCGCGAAATGCGGTTCACTGGCCTCCGTCCCAGTGGTGAATCGCCCACTCGTGTATCGCTGAGTTGGAGCCGAAAATGACGCCCTGCCCGCTAGGCCCCGCCAGTCAGTGCTACTGCGCGAATCAGGTGAGTTCGTTTCCCGCATCAGGACCACCCGCGAACACAGCCGTGCTCCTCCTCGCCCACGGCAGCCCCGAGAACCCCGACCAGATTCCCGAGTTTCTACGTTATGTCACCGGCGGACGCCCCTTGCCGCCACCGGTGGTCGAAGAGATCCGCCATCGCTATTCGCTGATCGGTTTCTCGCCGCTCCCCTGCTGGACTCTGCTGCAAGCCGATCAACTTTCGCAGAGTGTGCAGATGCCGGTCTTCGTAGGCATGCGCAACTGGAAGCCCTTCGTCGCCAATGCGGTGAAGGCCATTGCGAGCAAGGGGTACATGCGCGTAATCGCCATCTGCATGGCCCCGCAGAACTCACGCACCAGCGTCGGCCTGTACCGCAGCGCCGTGACCGCTGACGGAAATCCTCCTTTCGAGATGGACTTCGTAGAGGAGTGGCACAATCAGCCGCTGCTAGCCAAAGCCTTCGCCGAAAAACTGCGCGCGGGCTGGGGGAAAGCCAGCGCCGAAAATGGAGCAGAACTCCCCGTGATCTTCACCGCGCACAGTGTTCCGCAGCGCACGATTTCGGAAGGCGATCCCTACGAAAGACAATCCAAGGAAACCGCCGAATTAGTAGCCAAAGAGGCGGGCCTCGCAGGCGAAGACTGGACCTTCGCCTTCCAGAGCCAGGGCATGTCCGGCGGCCAGTGGATCGGCCCCACGGTAGAAGAAACGATCAGGAATCTAAAGGCGAAAGGCCATCGCGGCGTCTTCCTCCATCCCATCGGATTTCTGTGCGATCACGTAGAAGTGCTCTACGATATCGATATAGCCTTCAAACAGTTCGCAGAAAAAGAAGGCATGCACCTATGGCGAGCCGAGTCGTTGAACGGATCAAAGACATTAACAGCAGCCCTGGCGGAATTAGTAAGCAGCCGCATGAAGGCGCAGGCCTTGTAGCTGAGAGCTGAGAGCCGAGAGCTAATTAATGAAACGCATAGCCATTATTGGCGGCGGAATCTCCGGCCTTTCGGCCGCGCACACGATCGAAGAAAAGCGCCAGTCCGGCACGCCCGTCGAGTATGTTTTATTCGAATCCAGCCCGCGCCTGGGTGGCGTGCTCGTAACCGATCGCGTTGACGGATGCCTGGTTGAAGCCGGTCCCGATTCATTTCTCACCGAAAAGCCCTGGGCTGCGGACCTTTGCCGCAAGATCGGGTTGGGCGATCAACTCATCGGCTCGAACGACGCTGAGCGCAAGACCTACATAGTAGCCAGGGGCAGGCTGGTGGTGATGCCCGACGGCCTCATGTTCATGGTGCCCACCAAGATCATGCCTACCGTCTTCTCGCCGCTTTTTTCTTTGCGCACAAAAATGCGCATGGCTGCCGAATGGTTTCATCCGCCGCACAAGGCCTCCGAGGACGAAACCGTTGCCCAGATGGTCGAACGCCACTACGGTTCCGAAATGGTTGACCTGCTCGCCGATCCGCTGCTCTCCGGAGTTTACGGCGGCGAAGCTTCGCAGTTGAGCGTGCGCGCCGTGTTGCCGCGCTTCGCCGACATGGAATCGAAACACGGCAGTCTGGGCCGCGCCATGCTCACAGCTCGTAAGGACGCTCGCAGGAAAATGGGCACAGCCCCGAACGTCCCAGCGCGGCCGCTGTTCACGTCGCTCAAAGACGGCATGCAGCAGATGACCGACGCCCTGGTCGCGCGTCTGGATGCGAACGCGCTCAAGACTTCGTCGCCCGTGCAGTCGGTGATCACGCAGGATGGCGCTTGGACTGTGTCTGCCGGATACCAGAGCGACCAATTCGACGCAGTGATCATCGCCACTCCAACCCATGCCGCGGCGGCCGTGCTGCAAGCGACGGATGAGATCCTCTCCCGCGAAATGGGCGAGATTCACTACACCTCTTCGGTGACCGTCACCCTCGGTTACGACGAGAAAGTCCGCGGCTCGCTTCCACCGGGCTTCGGATTTCTGGTGCCGCGCAGCGAGGGCCGACGTATGCTCGCGGCCACCTTCGTCCACAACAAATTTCCTCACCGCGCACCGGAGAATCGCGCCATCATCCGCTGTTTTCTCGGCGGCGCGCGCGACGAGCTGATCCTGCAATCGAGCGACGAAGAAATTCTCGAGATCGTTCGCCGCGAACTGCGGCAGATTATCAGCCTCAATGCCGAACCGCTGTTTGCGCGCGTCTACAAATGGAAGTCTGCCATGGCGCAGTATTCCGTCGGTCACCTCGAACGCTTGCAGCGCATCGAAGCACTCCGCCAGAAACTTCCCGGCTTGGCGCTCGCGGGCAACGGCTATAGCGGCATCGGCGTCCCCGACTGTGTGCGTTCCGGCGCCGAAGCGGCCAGCAAGATCCTGGCCGAGATGGGGATGTGGTCGTCTGCCTAGCGCCGCGTTCGATCGCCCGATCGCCGTATTTCTTACGCTCGCTCTGCTATTCTGAATTTCTCCTGCCACTCCCATGAGTACCGCGCCCGCGAGCCGATGGAAGATCATTGTTGCCTTCGGGTTGGTCTATGTCTTCTGGGGTTCGACTTATCTCGGCATCGGCATTGCGGTTGAGCACATTTCTCCGGCCGTTATGTGTGCCGCGCGTTTTCTGGTCGCGGGCACGGTTATGCTCGCGTACTGTGCGCTGACCGGACGCCGCATTCGTTTTTCCGCGCGCCAGTTGGGCCATCTGGCCGCTGTCGGTCTTCTGCTATTAATGGGCGGCAATCTAACGCTTTCTTACGCGGAGCGCATCGTTCCCACCGGCCTCGCAGCACTGCTGATTTCGGTTACGCCGCTCTGGTTTCTGGTGCTCGACAGTCTGTTGCTCGGCGACCATCACATCTCGCGCCGCGGCAAGATCGGCCTCGCCATCGGGATAGCCGGGGTAGTCGTGCTCATCTGGCCCGATCTTCGGCACAACAACGCCCTCGGCCATCGCGAACTCTGGTGGTCGCTCGGGTTGCAGTTCGGATCGTTCAGCTGGGCGCTCGGTTCGGTGCTCTCGAAAAAATGGCAGACCGCGGCGACCGATCCCTTCAGCGCCACGGCGTGGCAGGTAGTCTTTGCTGGCATCGGCAATCTGATTTTCGCACTTCTCGTCGAGCGCCCTTCCAGCGTGACCTGGACCTTCCGGGGAGTAGCCGCGATTCTGTACCTGGTGGTGTGCGGTTCATGGATCGGCTACACGGCCTACATCTGGTTGCTGCAGCACGTTCCGACCTCGAAGGTTTCGACCTACGCCTACGTCAATCCCGTGGTCGCGGTGTTTCTGGGATGGCTGGTTCTGCACGAACGCATCGACCGCTACATCGCGCTGGGAAGCGCCATCATCGTCGCATCGGTCGTGCTCGTAACGAGCGCGAAGATCTCGACTCGAACTGTGGCGGAAGAGCTTCCCGCAGTCGAAGCTGCGGGAGATTGAAGTTCTTACCTGTCAGCTCTCAGTTCTCAGCTTTCAGTTAAGGCAGCCTCTTTCGGGAGCGGTGTTGGCGCTAGGGGCGCTGTTGAGTTGCGCCCGTCGTCACACCAGCCCTTCCCACAAGGGGCGTGAAGGGCTGCGACTATTCTTCGGGTTCTTCGACATCGTTCACCACATCGACCACGCGGCTGCGGATGGAGAAGACGAGCTTCGCATTGTCGCCATGCTGAAAAGTGACGCGCATGGGAGTGCGCTCCCAGACCGGCGCCAGGCACTCCGAGTCGGGATCGTCGGTTCCCGCGGGTTCGCCCGCATCTTTTTTCAGGATCGGCTTGCGGCGTCCGACCTGGGCGACGACCGTGTAAAGTTTCTTGCCGTCTTCGGAGACGCCGCAGTAGGCGATGTAGTCGCGATACCAGCTGGCGGACGAATAGAAGGGATCGAACTCAGCCAGGTTGAGCTGGGAGACGCGTCCGGTGAGGCGGTCGACGAGCAGCCAGCCGCCGCGTTGCCACTGCCAGCGCGCAGCGCCGGCGACAGCATTATCGGTCGGCAGCGCATCATTCACGCGAAAAGCGCGCCGCACCACAAACAGCCGGTCGGTCAGCTCATGCGGAGTTCCGGTGGTGTATTCCTTGAGCCTCGTATCCACAAACAACGCACGCACTTTCAGGTCAAGCAGTTTCTCTCCGGTGGCGTTGGGCCACTTGGCCGAGATCCATTTTCCGAAAGTGATCACATGTGGTTTCGGAACGGCCGCGCATTCGCTCCACGGCAAGCACATCAGGACGCAAATCAGTAAGAGTTTCCGCAGCATAATGATGGAAGACTGGCACGGGCGAGGACTTCGCCGCTAGGACGCCTGAACAGCGAAAATGTTCGGTTTTGCAGTGGGGTTGACTGCCCTGACTACCCACTGCCCGAGCCGGTGGCGCAGTTTCCGGGGCTGTGGGAGACTAGGATCACGGCCAGGTTTAACCGGCCGCAAAACAAAAGCGAAGTGAAGTGATGAGTCCTCCGCCACGACCGCTCCGGACAACCCTTTCTCCGCACTCGCACTCTTATGCGGGTATGGGGGATTTGCTGGCTGGGCGCCGCAAGCAGTCGATTCTGGTGGTCGACGACAATGCGGTGATCGCGGGGCTGCTGAAGGAAATGCTGACGCGGCGCGGCTATCCAACGGTCGTGGTGCCGAGCGCGGCGGCGGCGGAGGCGGAAATCCGGCGCGAGCCTCCGGATCTGATTTTGCTCGACGTGATCATGCCCGGCAAAACGGGCTACGAACTATGCCGCGAACTCAAAGCGGATTCCAAGACCCGTTTGATTCCCATCGTCATGATTACCGGCCTGAGCGATCGCGAAGACCGCCTGGAGGGAATTGAAGCGGGTGCCGACGATTTTCTGACCAAGCCAATCAGTCCCGAGGAATTGTTTGCGCGTGTCGGTTCGTTGCTGAAGCTGAAAGAATTCACCGACGAACTGGAGACGGCGGATTCGGTGCTGTGCACGCTGGGGCTGGCGGTGGAGGCGCGCGACCCTTACACCGAAGGCCATTGTGAGCGCTTGTCGAGGGATGCCGCGGACCTGGGCCGCTTTCTCGGAGTGGATGAAGAATCCATTGTGGCCCTGGGGCGGGGCGGCTACTTGCACGACCTGGGAAAGATCGCGGTGCCGGATGAAATCCTGAAGAAGGGAAGCGATCTGACGCCGGCGGAGTGGGAGGTCATGAAGAAGCATCCGGTGACCGGCGAGGCGATTTGCCGTCCGTTGAAGTCGCTGCGGCTGGTGCTTCCGATCATCCGCTACCATCACGAGCATTCCGACGGCAGCGGCTATCCCGATGGCTTGCGCGCGGACGAGATCCCGCTTTTGCCGCGCATCCTGCAAGTGGTGGATATCTACGATGCGTTGCGCACGGCGCGTCCCTATAAACCGGCGCTCGGCCACGAGCAGGCGGCCGGGACCATGCGTGCCGAGGCGCAAAGCGGCCTCTGGGACGAGGAGTTGGTCGCCGAGTTTTTCGCCATGCTCGACAAGCGTCGCCAGGTGGCCTAGACAAATCGGGTGATCTGATCATCGGGCCATCCAAATTCAAATGCCAAAGCCTTTCGATTTTCAATCACCCGATCACCCGATGACCCGATCACCCGATCACCTTTTGACCTACAGTTTCGTCATTCCCGCCTATAACGAAAGCGTGCGCATCCGGCCGACGCTGCATGCTCTTCTCCGTCATGTGCAGGAACAAAACTGGGACGCCGAAATTCTGGTGGTGAACGACGGCTCGACCGACGATACGGCACAAATCGTGCGCGAATACGGCAAGTCGCATCCCCAGGTTCTGCTGGTGGAGAATCCCGGCAACCGGGGCAAGGGTTACAGCGTGCGCAGCGGCATGCTGCATGCGCGCGGCGACATTTGCCTGTTCACCGATGCCGATCTTTCTTCCCCGATCACGGAGGCGCAGAAACTGTTCGACGCCATTGCTCGCGGCGCCGACATAGCGATCGGGTCGCGCTGGCTGCAAGTGGACCTGCAAACCGAGCGCCAGCCCCTGTACCGGCAGGCGTTTGGACGAATCTTCAATCTCGTGCTGCGGCTGTTTCTGGGCTTGCGTTTCGCGGACACGCAATGCGGATTCAAAGCTTTTCGGCGAGACGCCGCGCAGCGCATCTTTCCGCTGCAGAAAATTGAACGCTGGGGATTCGATCCGGAAATTCTGTTTCTGGCGCGGCGCGCGGGCCTGCGGGTGGAAGAGGTCCCGGTGCTGTGGGCGCACAGCGAAGGGACGCGGCTGCATCCTTTCCGGGACGGACTGCGAATGTTCGTGGAAGTTTTGCGGATTCGGTGGAATGCGCTGACCGGAGAGTACGCGGCGGCCGCCGTGCCTGCTCCAGGTAAGTTGTAGAAAATTCTCCCCGATCAAATTTCCAGTAGAGACGCGGCTTGCCGCGTCTCCCCCGGCGGGGACGGAGGCGCAGCTCATGTTCCCCTGGTGGATTTCCCCTGTGCAACCCCGTGACCTCTGTGGTTAAGGGTTCACGTTCTGCCAAGTCCAAGCGCTTCCACACCGGCTAACAGGCGGCTCGATTATTCGTGTTAGCGGCCAGACGAACGAATTCGGCGATCTGGGCGCCCATTTCTTCGGTGGAGACGGTTCGCTCTCCGTGCCGCACCAGGTCGCGAGTGCGAAACCCGCCCATCAGGATTGCGATGACCCCAGCCTCCACACACTCCGCTTCTCTGGGCAGATGAAAAGTATGACGCAGCATCAGGGCGACTGAAAGGATGGCGCCTAACGGATTAGCGACACCCTTGCCTGCGATGTCGGGAGCCGATCCGTGCACAGGTTCGTAGAGACCGACCGGCCCTCCGATGCTGGCCGAAGCCAGCAGGCCAAGCGAGCCCACGACTCCCCCAGCTAGATCGGACAGAATGTCGCCGAACATGTTTTCGGTGAGGATGACGTCGAATTCGGTGGGCTTGAGGACCAGCGTCATCGCGGCGGAGTCCACATACATGTGGGAGAGCTGTACATCGGAAAAATCGCGGCCTACGCGAGTCACGACTTCGCGCCAAAGACGCGAGCACTCCAGAACATTTGACTTGTCAACCGACAGCACGCGCCGGCGCCGGGTGCGAGCCAGTTGAAAGGCAACGCGGGCGATGCGCTCGACCTCCGGCTCACTGTAGCGCATGGTGTTGATCGCCTGGCGCGCGCCCGGAGCACCCTCGCCTTCACCTTCAATCGAGCGAGGCTGCCCGAAATACAATCCGCCCAGCAGTTCGCGCACGATGAGGATGTCGGTTCCCTTGACAATTTCTTCCCGCAGAGGCGAACAGGCAGCCAGCGACGGATAAAATACAGCGGGCCGGAGATTGGCGAACGCTCCAAGTTCCTGGCGAAGGCGCAACAGTCCAGCTTCGGGACGAAGTTCGCGAGGATTGTGATCGAAGGCTGGGCTCCCGACTGCTCCCAGCAGCACCGCCTGTGAGGCGAGGCAGGCCTGAATGGTGGCGTCTGGCAAGGGATTGCCGAACTTCTCCAGCGCGACGCCGCCGATTTCTTTTTCGTCAAGCTCGAGATCGTGGCCAAATCCACTGACCGCTTCTTCGAGCACACAAATGGCTTGGGATGTGACCTCGGGTCCTATTCCGTCCCCGGGTAGGGAAGTGACAAGGAGTTGCATGGGATTCCTCGGTTCGTTGACGGATATTCGTTACGGATATTTGGGACAGCATACACCAGGAAAGGCCGCAGTGCTAGCCCATTTGGGGAGGTCCATGGTTGTCACAACGCGGGTTGCCACCGCGCGCGGGGGGCACGCACGCCGGAGTATTCTTCCTGCTCGCTGTGTTGATCGGCGAAGGGGATCAACACCTCGCCTGGCTTGCGCTGCCGGATACATGAGCCGGATGCGCCTCATTGGAATTGGCGCCAGCGGAGACCGCGCGGGGCAGAGACAAGCCCGCAGCGGCGGCCGGAAACTTCCTGCCCTGGTTGCCCGCAACCTCGCTGTTGCTGACCTCGCCACTTCTAACGCCGCCGCTTGTAACGTCTCGGATCAGTTCGAGCAAATGGCTGTCCTGCACCTTTTTAATGCGGTCGGCAAGAACGACAAACCTGCGATAGACCTCATCGAGTTCGCGCCGCTCAAACTGGTGTCCCAGTTGTTCGCACCGCAAAGCCAGCGCGTGGCGGCCGGAGTGCTTGCCCAGCACCAGCCGCGAATCAGGCACGCCCACCGACTGCGGCGTCATGATTTCGTAGGTCAGCGGATTCTTGAGCATGCCATCCTGGTGAATTCCCGCTTCGTGCGCAAACGCGTTGCGGCCGGTGATGGCCTTGTTCGGCTGCACCGGAACCCGGGTGATCTCCGCCAACATCTGGCTGGAAGAATAGAGCTGCTCGCTGGCGACGCCGGTTTCGAAAGCGTAGCGGTCGGGCCGCACCCGCATGGCCATGACGATTTCTTCCAGAGACGCATTGCCGGCGCGCTCTCCGATGCCGTTGATGGTGCACTCCACCTGGCGCGCACCGTTCTGCACTCCCGCCAGCGAGTTTGCGACCGCCAGGCCAAGATCGTTGTGGCAGTGCGTGGAGATCGTCGCTTTCTCGATGCCGGCCACATTCTCATATAACGCCCGGATGAGTTGCCCGTATTCCTCCGGCATCGTGTAACCGACGGTATCGGGAATGTTGACGGTGGTTGCGCCGGCTGCGATCACGGCTTCGACCACCTGGCAAAGAAACGGAATGTCGGTGCGGGTGGCGTCTTCGGGCGAGAATTCCACGTCGGCGCAAAGAGATTTGGCGTGCCGAACCGCGTCCCGCGCCTGCTCCAGGCACCGCTCCCGCGTGATGCGCAGCTTGTATTTCAAATGAATGTCGGAGGTTGCCAGAAAAACGTGAATGCGCGGGTGCGCGGCTCCCTGCAACGCTTGCCAGGCACGGTCCACATCGCCCGTACAAGCGCGAGCCAGGCCCGCGATGATGGGCCGCCGCACGGAAGCGGCGATGCCTTGCACCGCCTCGAAGTCGCCATCGGAGGCGATGGGAAACCCCGCCTCGATCACGTCCACGCCGAGGCGGTCAAGCTGCTGGGCCAGGCGCAGCTTCTCCTGCACATTCATGCTGCAGCCCGGCGACTGCTCGCCGTCACGAAGCGTGGTGTCAAAGATGGTGATGCGCGCCCGATCCATGAATTTCGTACCTCCCGGAAAGTTATCTGTCTACTCTATCGGTCGATCGGAGTGAAGAAAAGATTATTATATTTACAGAATGATTAGCAATCGTGATAGTATTAGACAAACTTATTGAATATCCAATGTTGATAAAGGCTCTCAGCTGTCAGCTGTCAGCTGTCAGCTCTGAGCTCTCAGGAACCTCGGCAATCGAGGCCTCGGGGCTTTGGAACTGATAGCTGATAGCTGAGAGCTTCTTCCCATGGACCTGTCGCAACTAGAAGTCTTCCTAACCGTAGCGCGCGAGCGCCGCTTTTCGCGGGCGGCCGAGAAGCTGTTCCGCACCCAATCGGCGGTAAGCCAGACCATCCGCAAGCTAGAGTTGGAGATAGGCGAGCCGCTGTTCGACCGTTCCTCGCGCGAGGGCGTACTAACCGACGCCGGACGCGTCTTGCAGGAATACGCCGAAAAGCTGCTCAACCTCCGGCAGGACGCACAGACGGCGCTGGTGGAGATGCGCGAGTTACAGAAGGGCCAGTTGGCCATCGCCGCCAATGAATTTACCGCGCTCTACCTGTTGCCGGTACTGGGCGAGTTTCGCCGCCTGCATCCCGCCATCAAGATCACGGTGCGGCGTTCGCTGGGCAGTCACATTCCCGACGATCTGCTCAAGCACAATGTGGAACTCGGTGTCCTCTCCTATGATCCGCAGGAGCCGCAGTTGCGCTCGGCGGTGGTTTATCTGGACGAGTTGGTACTCGTTGTTCCTCCAGGCCACCCGCTGGCCTCGGCGGGCGAAGTCAGCGTTCGGCAACTCGGGGCGGAGTCGTTCGTGGCCCATATCGTCGCGTCGCCTTATCGCGATAAAGTGATCGAAGCGTTTCACCGCCACAAGACTCCGTTACACATGGACGTGGAACTGCCCACGCTGCAAGCCATCAAGCGTTTCGTGTGCATGGGGAACGGGGTGGCGCTGGTGCCTGAGATGAGCGTGGACAGCGAGATCAACCGTGGCGAATTAGTACGCGTCCCGGTGCGCGACCTTCATTTTCAGCGTAAGCTGCGCCTGGTGTATAGGCAGGAATCCGAGCTGTCGCACGCCGGAAGAGCGTTCTTGAAAGTGGCGGAGCAGATGGCAAAAGACAGAGGCGGCCGTTATCGCTTCCAGCGAGAAAAGTAGCAGTTATGCGGAGTGAACTTCGCAGCTAATGTTCCCCCTGTGGAATTTCCCCTGTGATCCTCTGTGACCCCTGTGGTTAAGGGTCAAGTTCGTAACCAAGGAAGTCACAGAGGATCACAGGAGAAATTCCACAGAGGAAACCTAACTACTTTGCGGAATCCTTGCGGCGGGATGAATCCACAGCAGGAACCAGCGGTCGCCGCAACGGCACAATCGCGCCTTTGGACGGATCGGCGGCAGCCGAGGCCCGAGTAATCACCTCGTGCTGGATGTACTGCACAAACTCCTGGATCTGCCGCTGCATTTCCTCCATGCGCTCGCGCATTTGCAGAATGATGGCAATGCCGCTGATATTGACGCCCAGATCGCGCGCCAGCGACAGGATGAACTCCAGCCGCTGCAAATCTTCATCCGTATAAAGCCGGGTGTTGCCTTCAGTGCGGCTCGGCTTGAGCAGCCCTTCGCGTTCGTAAAGGCGCAAGGTCTGAGGATGAATCTCATACATCTCAGCCACCGCCGAGATCATGTACGCGCCTTTGGATTTGCGTTTGGTCATACGAGCTAAAGAATCCAGCGTCCGTACCAATACTAGCCGCAAAACAGTAACGACGCACGTTTCCCCCTGTGATCCTCAGTGCCCCCTGTGGTAAAGATTTTTGCAGGCAGCAAAAAAAGACGGGGCAAGTCCCGTCTCTCTACAGCAACTGTCGATTCGGGGAAAGAGTTAAGCCGCCATCTCTGGTTTCGGCGAAGCTGCAGCCCAGCCCGCCGGCTTAAGCGTATGGTTGATCAGGTGGGCGACGACGCCGGCACCGATCAGGATCAGCCCAAACAAAAGCGAGCTCATGCCAAGCACAACTTCGTGCTCGCTGCGAATGATGGCAAACCCCAGCAGCAGAACGGGAGGAATGCCAACCGCAATCGCTCCCAACAGGCCGCCCGGCACGCGGAACGGCCGTTTCAATTCCGGCTCGCGAATCCGCAAGCAGATCAGCGCGACAAATTCGAGCGTCAAGCTAGCGCCGTAAATCATGATGTCAAGCGTGACCAGCCGTTCGAAGCCAAGATTCAAAGCCAGTCCCCACCCAATCGCCAGCGCCAGAATCGCAACCCACGGCGCGCGCGATTTCGGATGCAGCTTGCCAAAAACTTTCGGCAGCATGCCATCCTGAGCCATGGCCAAAGGCAGCCGCGAGTAGCTCATAACCAGCGCATTGAACATGCCAAAGCCGCTCATCATGCCGCCCGCCACCAGCGCGATCCGAAGCACCGGACCACCCATCAACTGCGCAACGTCGGCCCAAGCGCCGGTCTCCCAGGCGCTGGCCGGAAGCCCGGTGATCCACATGGCGGCAAACGGAAGCACGTAAGTAATGCAGACGATGCCCACAGCAACCAGCATGGCGCGAGGATAAGTCCGCTGCGGCCGTTCCACTTCGGTAGCAATAGTGGAGGCGTTGTCCCATCCCATGTAGTTCCACATGCAGATGAGTAGCCCGCCAAGAATGTCAACGTTCGAGGTGGTCGGCTTGGTCACCGCATTCGCCAGTGCGTGAATCTTGAAAGGCGCCAAAACAAAAATAGCCGCGAAGGGAGCAGACAGCGCAAAGAACAACCACAGCGAGGTAGTAGAGACGACCTTCACGCCCATGATATTAAGGACAGCGCACACAATCACCACGCCCAGCGCCACGGCCACGCCGCGATGGTTCTCCTGAAACCAGGGAAACATGCGCGTGAGGTACGCGACAAACAGCGTGGGATAAATCGCCATATCGAAAATGGACGCGACCAGCGACAGCCAAGCTTCCTGAAATCCCCAGAAGTTTCCCATGGCGCGCCGCACCCAGGCGTAGTAGCCGCCTTCAAAGGGCAAAGCGCTAGAAAGCTCGCCGATCATAAACGCGGTCGGCAGACTCCAGAGAAGCGGGGTGAGAAGCAGGATGAGAATCGCTTTGCCATAGCCGGCGCCGTGCACGATGTCTTCGGTGCCATAGGTTCCGCCCGACACCATAAAGAAGGTCGCGGCGACCAGGGGCCAAAGCGTGAGGCGGATAGAACTTTTCTTCGTCTTGTCTTTCAGGGAAGCGACGTGGGGAGCGACGGCAGGCGTCAAGCTAGGCTGCGAGATGTTGGCTGGTGCGGTAGCTGTTGCCAATTTCTATGGCTTCCTCCTCAGGCGACTCACTCTCACCACCGCGTCCCTTGACTTTCTTTACGCGGCTCCCAGGTGCACAGCGATTCCCGGGCATTTTCGGCGAAGTTAGTTCGCAAGAGTGAGATTACGGCAAATTTCCACAGATGCAAGAATTTTCTGAGAAAAATCGAAAAAATTTTGCCCGGAGGGCCAGTACGGAGGTAATGGCCGCGAAAGTCACTCCCCTGTGTTTCCCTGTGCACCTCCGCGCCCCCTGTGGTAAAGACCGTGACTTTATTCATCACGAAAGGGGACATCGACCATCACAGACGCGATGCCCAGTACCTGGTACAGATGGGTTCAAGGAGAAGCAAATGGCAGGCCCCGCAATCATCCCCACGCCCCGCATAAATCAGGTGTCCGGAGCGGTCGTTAATGCCGCGATGAGAGTTCACTCCCTGCTCGGGCCTGGTTTGCTCGAGAGTGCCTACCAAGCCTGTCTAGCGCAAGAACTGCGAAAGCGAGGATTGAGTGCGGAAACGCAAGTGGGATTGCCGGTAGTCTACGAGGACGAGAAACTCGATCTCGGGTATCGAATCGACCTGCTGGTCGAGAATCTGGTGATCGTTGAGATCAAGTGCGTAGACGCAATTCATCCTGTCCATGAAGCCCAGTTGCTCTCGTATCTGCGACTGAGTGGGAAGAATGTCGGCCTGCTGATCAACTTCCACGTGGCTCGATTGAAGGACGGTATCAAGCGCATGGTGGACGGAAGAGACTGGGAGAGGTAAATCGTCACCAAAGGGAGCACAGAGGAACCTACGCAAAAAACCAGGTTCTCCCTGTGTTTCCCCGTGCACCTCTGTGTCCCCTGTGGTTAAAGGTTTTGCATGTGCCTACGAATATTCCCACCGTCGCGCCAGCCTGCGGGCGATGGCAAAGAGCACAACCCCGACCGAAAGCAGCACCAGCACCTGCGGCCAGAGGTGTGAAACCGGCTCATCCCGCCAGAAGACCTTGGTGAACCCGTCGATTGCCCAGGCGTTGATAGTCAGCAACCCGGCTTTCTGCATGGCTTCGGGCATCAGAAAACGCGGGAACATGCTCCCTCCAACCGAGGACATGATCAGGATCACCAGCGTCGAAAGCGGACCCAATTGCGCGCGCGTGCTGCAAATGCTGGCCAGCAGCATGCCAAAGGCTGCCACCGCAAAGGCCGTAGAGAGTCCCATGACCACAAAGCCGGGAATATGCGACATGAAATCGACTTTGAAGACCAGCCAAGCCCAGGTAAACATGAGAAGCAGTTGCGAGAACGCCAGCAACACGCAGTAGCAGAGCTTACCCCCCAGCAGCGTTCCCATGGTCACGCGCGAACTCAGCACCCGGTCAAGCGTTCCACTTTCGGCCTCGTCCAGGAGCGACCCGCCCGCACCGCTCGCCGTGAAGAGCAGAAACATCACCCCAATGGCCGCAGCATAGAAAGACACCATCGGATTGTTTTTGTTCTCGCCGACCACGTCGCGAGTGCTCACGGGAATCGGCATGCCGCGATTGGAATCGGCAGGCGCTGCGTCTTGGCCGCCGCTCTCCCCGCTCATCCGCTTACGCAGTTCTTCAAGGCCCGCGTCGATTTTCTTCTTTTGCTCCGGAGTAAACCCGCCGGCGTACTTGTCCATGTACTTCGATCCCTGCTCCGCCATAATGTCCGGCATCGAGGTCATCGCAACTTTCTGGAGCAGCCCGGCGATCACCTGTGGCGCAACCATATCGCTGCTGTCTTTTAGCAATTGGATAGTAGGCCGGTTTTGATCCGGCGCGCCGAACGAAATTGGATTCTCTCCGAAGCCATGAGGGATGATAAGCGCCACCGGCGCAGTCCCGTCTTTCACCGCAGCTTCTGCCGTCGCGGCCGTGTAGTCCGGCTGCTCCGCCCCTTGCTTCGACGCCGGCCTTTTCTTTACCGACAGCGATCCTTCGCGCTCCAGCCCCTGGATCAGTCTCTGCGAGGCTGCGCTGTGGTCTTCATCGACCACCAGGACGCTTACCTTGGGCGTGGTGTCACGCCGCCCGCCGAAGATCACGGCAAAGATGGTGAAAAACGCGATTGGCAGGATGAAGCTCAGCGCTAGGGCGCCGCGATCGCGGCGCAAGGCGATCAGTCCGGTGCGCACAATGGGCAGAATCAATCGCGTAACTCCCTTCCGGTCAAGTGCAGGAATACGGATTCAAGGTTGGGCTTCCTAAGCGAGATGTCTGCCAGTTCATGTCCCGCTTTGGCCGCGGATTCAAGCAATCCCGCAATTTCAGTCGCATGCTCGATGGTGAACCGAGCCATCCCGTTTTCTTGCAGTCCTCCGTGCTCTTTCACCCAGGCCGCTACCCCGTCGTCGGCCTTCGCGAACCGCGCCAGCACCTCACTGCGGGAAGCGAAAGCATTCTGCACCAATTCATCCTTGGTTCCGAGCGCAATGATGCGCCCATGATCGATAATCGCGATGCGATCGCAGAGCCGCTCCGCTTCCTCCATGTAGTGGGTGGTGTAAATCATGGAGATCCCCTCGCCGCGCAGCTTCTCGATCATTTCAAAGATGCGATTGCGGGCTTGCGGATCGACTCCAACCGTCGGTTCGTCCATCAACATCACTTTGGGACGGTGGATCAGTCCGGCGGCCATGTTTAGCCGCCGCTTCATTCCTCCCGAAAGATTCTTAACTGGTTCATGTGCGCGGTCGGTGAGCGCGGCCCAATCGAGGCACCATGCCACCGCCGTTTTCAGGTCGGCGCGTCGAAGCCCTTGATATTGCCCAAATGCTTCCAGGTTTTCCCGGCAGGTGAGCTTGGGGTAAAGCGCCAGATCTTGCGGAACCCATCCCAGAGCCATGCGCGCCCCAGCCGAATCCGCCCGGTCGCCGAAAACCGTCACCGTACCCGCATCCGGAATAACGCGCCCCACGATGCCGCGAATCAGCGTGCTCTTGCCGGCGCCATTGGGGCCAAGCAATCCCAGGCATTCCCCGCTCTTCAGTTCAAGCGTAATGCCCTTGACCGCGGCCAACGCGCCAAAGCGTTTGACCAGTCCCTCCACGCGCAAGGGGAGCAACGAAGATGGAATCGGGACAGCCGCAGCCATTCATCCTCCGGGGCGAAGTGAATTCCCCTGTGTTCCCCCGTGCTCCCTGTGGTAAAGATTTTGGGGCTAGACTTTGCTCCAGAGTTCTTCTCGCGGATCCTCAGGGTTGAGCTTGGCCAGCTCCCGCAGCAATTCTTTAGTCTTCTCGTCGTGGGGCATAGGCACGGTAATTTTCACTTCGACGATCTCGTCCCCGCGCACACCGTCTTGAGCAGCCGAAGGCACGCCCTTTTCGCGCAGCCGCAGCTTCTGGCCCGATTGCGTCCCAGGAGGAATCTTCAGCATGCTCCGCCCATCAATGGTGGGCACTTCAATCTTCGATCCCAAAGCCGCTTCCACCGCCGTCACCGGAACCGTGATGTAGATGTCGTCGCCCTCGCGCCGGAAAAGCGGGTGCTCGCCGATGCGGATGATGACATACAGATCGCCGACCCCGCCCCCGCGCAGCCCGGCATTCCCTTTGCCCGCGATCCGAATGCGTTGCCCGTCGCGGGTTCCGGCCTTGATCCGGATCTCCAGCGGATCGGTGCGCTCGACACTGCCCTCACCATGGCAGACTGGGCAGGTTGAAATATTTTTGCCCGTCCCATGGCATCGCGGGCAAGTGACGTTGAACTTCATCCGCCCGCCCGTCTGCTCGATCGTCCCCTTGCCATGACACTGCGGACATTGCCCCGGAGCTTCGATATATCCATTGCCGTGGCAGTTTCCGCAAACATCGCGCCGCGCGATATTGAGCTTCATTACTCCGCCGCGAATCGCCGTCCAGAACGGCACATTGACCTGATACTCAAGGTCGCTGCCCGGTGCCGGGCCCTCCTCGCCCGCCTCACCGCGCCCGCCGCCAGTGAAAAGGCTGGAAAAGATATCGCGGAATCCGCCGCTCCCGCTGCTCGACGTCTTGCGCCCGCCAGCGCGCGCCCCCTCGAACAGGTCCGAAAAATCAAAGCCGCCGAAATCGACGTTTCCCTGTCCACCAGGAGGGCGCCCTCCCGGAAAGCCTCCGCCAAAGTCGCCGGAAGCCCCAGGCTGCCCACCGCCGCGTGCGTACGCCTCCGCCGTAGCCGGATCGATATTGTCGGAGTAAAACCCAATCTGGTCGTAAATCTTCCGCTTCTTGGGGTCGCTGAGAACGTCGTTGGCTTCCGAAAGAGTCTTGAACTTTTCTTCCGCCGCTTTGTCGCCAGGGTTGACGTCAGGATGATACTTGCGCGCAAGTTTGCGGAACGCCTTGCGGATGTCGTCGACGGAGGCAGACTTCTTCACGCCAAGAACAGCGTAATAGTCTTTATCTTTGGTTTGGGTGGCCATGTCTAGCTGTCAGTTCTCAGCTATCAGCTCTCAGTCTTGCGAGCCAGGTGACTTCTCGATTTTAGCTGCTACGAAAGTGTCGCACACTTTTCAAAACTGGGAACTGAGAACCGGGAACTGTGAACTGCTTCTTCAGTTCACCACTTCCTTAGCCTGCTCATCCACCGCCACGTCGAACGCTTCAAAAGGAGCCGCGTCCATCGACACGGGAATTCGCTGCACTCCGGTCCCCGTCGGCGCGTAGCAATACCAGCGTCCCTCTTCGGGGACGAAGTTCACAAAAAACATCTGTCCATTGACTTCAAATCTCAATTCGCTTTCCTCATTTCTGGCCTGCAAATAGTAACTCTCAAACTGTGATGCAAATGGGGGGCGCATAAGCGCCCCCACCGAAGTGCCACTCGCTGACAGCTGACAGCTGAAAGCTGACCGCGTTATTTCTTGTCTTCGACGTCCACGTACTCGGCGTCGATCACGCCCTCATCCTTCTTCTGGCCCGCGCCGTTCGCGCCGGAGGCCGCGTGCCCATCCGTCGGCCCTGCGCCCGGTGCCGCGCCCGGAGCAGCCTGCGTTGCCTTGTACATCTGCTCCGCCAGCTTGTGCGAAGCCGCAGTCAGCTTTTCGCGTGCCGAGTCCATCGCCGCCTTGTCGCCGCCTTCAATCGCCTTCTTGGCGTCCGCCAAAGCATTTTCCACATCCCCGCGCTCCGATCCCGAGATCTTGTCGCCATGTTCCTTCAGCATCTTCTCGATGTTGTAGACCATCGAGTCCAGCTGATTCTTGGCCTCGATCTCTTCGCGCCGGTTCTTGTCTTCGGCCGAGTGCGCGTCGGCTTCCTTAGCCATCCGCTCCACTTCTTCCTTAGACAATCCCGATGACGAAGTAATCGTGATCTTCTGGTCCTTGCCCGTGGCGTTATCTTTCGCAGTCACGTTAAGGATGCCGTTAGCGTCAATGTCAAACGTAACTTCAATCTGCGGAATGCCCCGAGGAGCCGGTGGCAATCCCGTCAAATGGAATTTGCCCAAAGTCCGGTTCTGCGCCGCCAAAGGACGCTCTCCCTGCAGCACATGCACCTCCACCGAAGTCTGACTATCCGCTGCCGTAGAAAACGTCTCCGTCTTCTTGGTAGGAATCGTAGTGTTCCGGGGAATCATAGGCGTAGCCACGCCGCCCAAAGTTTCGATCGACAAAGTCAAAGGAGTAACGTCCAGAAGCAGCAGGTCTTTGACCTCGCCCTTAAGCACGCCGCCCTGTATAGCCGCGCCGACCGCAACCACTTCATCCGGGTTCACGCCCTTGTGCCCTTCGCGCCCAAACAGTTCTTTAACGATCTGCTGAATGCGAGGCATGCGGGTCTGCCCGCCGACCAGCACCACTTCGTTGATCTTGCTGGCGTCGATGCCCGCGTCTTTCAAGCACTGCTTCGACGGCCCCACCGACCGCTGCAAAATATCTTCGATCATGGTTTCGAGCTTCGCCCGGGTCAGCTTCTTCACCAGGTGCTTAGGCCCGGAAGCATCCGCCGTAATAAACGGCAGGTTGATCTCGGTCTCCATGGTGGTCGAAAGTTCGATCTTCGCGCGTTCCGCCGCGTCCCGCAGACGCTGCAAAGCCATCTCGTTGCCCTTGCCGCGCAGGTCGAGACCTTCGTCTTTCTTGAACTCGTCAATCAGCCAATCCACCAGCCGCTGATCGATGTTGTCGCCGCCCAGATGCGTGTCGCCGTTAGTAGCTTTCACTTCGATCACGCCTTCGCCCACTTCCAGCACCGAGATGTCAAAAGTCCCGCCGCCGAAGTCGTACACCGCGATCGTCTCGTCCTTACCCTTGTCAAGCCCGTAAGCCAAAGCGGCCGCCGTAGGCTCGTTGATGATTCGCTTCACATCGAGCCCCGCGATCCGCCCCGCATCTTTCGTAGCCTGCCGCTGCGCATCATTGAAGTAAGCCGGCACAGTGATGACCGCCTCGGTGACCTTCTCACCTAGATAGTCTTCCGCCGCCTTCTTAAGCTTCTGCAAAATCATCGCCGAGATCTCAGGCGGGGTATACTTCTTCCCCTGCGCCACGATCACCACGTTGTCCCCATCACGCTCGACCTTGTAAGGGACCATCTTCAATTCTTCGCTGACCTCGTCATAGCGTCGTCCCATAAACCGCTTGATCGAGTAAACCGTGTTCTCAGGATTGGTAATAGCCTGCCGCTTAGCGACCTGCCCCACCAACCGTTCGCCGGTCTTAGTGAATCCAACGACCGAAGGAGTAGTCCGGCCACCCTCTTCGTTCGGTATAACCTTCGGCTCTCCACCCTCCATAACCGCCACGCAGGAGTTGGTGGTACCCAAGTCAATTCCAATAGTCTTGCTCATAACGTATCCTCCATGTAGATAAGTGCTTTGCAATCAATAAAATGACGATTATGCCCTTGGTCATCCTATAACCTGAGCGAATCACTGTCAAGTTTTAGATGATCGAAACCGCGAAGAAGTTGCGTCAGCATTTGCTAATGGAGGGACGGGCGCCAGCGCGAGCCTGCCCTGTTTGCCGAAGCGCCGAGCGAAGCCGAGGGGGAAGTCGAAGGGGCCAAGCCAAGCAAAGCTCGGCCCGCTTTTTGCTCTCCTTAACCCTGTCATCCTGAGCGAAGCCGGATCATCCGCCGAAGCGGATGATCCAGCGCAGTCGAAGGACCCCTACCCTATTAGGCGCCGGCCCCTGGCTCTTGATCTGGCGGGTGGCCCACATCTCCGACGCGAGTTGTCCTTGAAACGTTAGCAGAGGAAAAACCGGGGGTGCCCCACTTCTCGCGCTTTTCGAGAAGTGGGATTCCACGACCGCCTCAAGCCCGGGGTTTGTCTGACCGGTTACGAAACCACCAGGATTTTTCATCACAAACAGCCGGTGAGCGCCATCACAGCATTTCCGCGTCCAGTGCGGCTTCTATCTCATCGTGCGAAACATTCATAAGATCGTGCATGGTGCGGTCGAACTTTTCAAATTCTTCAGACTGTTTCGCCATTTTTCATTGCCTTTCTCATTGCTAATTCCTTATCTGCCCAGTCCTTAAAATGATTGCTATAGACGCTGCCGAATCTAAGTTTATTCCTACTGCCGAGAATAAGGCCGACGGTCAATGCATCAGGATGCATCGTTCCGAACAATTCCCAAACGCGTATTTTCGCGCTAGTCCATGCGAGCATGTCAGCTGCTAAGAGTTGGACAGTGTTTTTCCTGCTTTCATAAGCAATCCCATCAGGCACAAACCATTGCTCAATGCCATCTTTCTTGGGCGGAAAGATTGGATTCGCCGAGAAAAAGTATTTAACATTTTCCTCCCGCTGCTCTTTGTCGCACAAGTCGAAGACAAATTTCAGCGGAACGCTAATATTGTTCATCTTCCTCCATTTCGCCGAATTTCCGCCACACGCTTGAATCGCGAATGTAAAATAACGTTTACCAGCGGCCTCAGGAGCAAGGACGGCTAAACCAGATTGCACAACATTCTTCTCGTAATCCTCTTTTGCAATAGCGATACCAGCGCCGTGCTGTACACATCTTTCCACTGTGCGGGCAAGGCGCTGCAATACACGTTCTCGTTTTTTGTCATCCCACTCGCGCCATGGATGATCTTTCGCAGTCGTTTTACCCTTGTTGCAGTCTCGGCACCACGCTCCTTTGCGGCAACTAGCGAATGCCGTCATGTGAAAATGCTCAAAGCCTGATTCTCTTGCGATGCGCCTCCATCGCCGCTCAAACTCCTTCCAGTTCCTGACGCTAGAGACACAATATGCAGCCACAACAATCCGAGCAAAGGTGTCCGTCCCGCTATCATCGACGTAGACCGTGTGCGGCATCCTAAGCATGGCAAATAAATACCTCTGGCCTCTGCCCGGACATATACTTGCGACGAGATGAGTAAACGAGGAATACGCCTTCATTGCGTACCCCCTTGGGACACACGATTCCCTTCGCTGTCATCGTCGGAGCCTCCACTCTCCTGAATTGTGCTCTTGTTGGCCCTATGATTCCAATGGGCGGGTGGCCCGACCTACCGCTTCCGAACTTACTCTCGAGGGTGCCCCGTCCAAGCTCCGCTTGGGCGGGCCCTCTGCGCTGAGACGGCACACAGCTCACTAGAGGACTTGCTCGACTTGCGAATCGCTCGCTATCCCCACTTCCTTCTGCTGCCCCGGATTTGGCAGCTCCGTCACAATTTGTCCGCGTATGCTGCGGCCTACGTCGCTCTCGCCGAAAACCTCGGCGCTCGATTGCTGACGCGCGATGCCCGCCTCGCCTCTGTATCCGGCCTCACCGCGCCAATCGAGTTGTTTTGATTCCAAGGGGTCAGTCCCGAGCATCTCGCGAAGGATAGAATATCCGTCCATGGAACCGCACGCGTTTGTGAAGGAAGTGTATCGGCGAATGAGTTTGCGGCACGCCGCTTCCCAGCCGCCGATCTCGTGGCCCGAGATGGAGAAGCAGTCCCAGGTGCTGCAGGCGGTACACGAACTGCGCCACCTGCTGCCGCAAAACAAGAACGCGGCCATACTGGACATCGGCTTCGGGCAAGGTTGGTTTCTGGCGGCCTGCCTGAAGCTGGGATACCGGGAACTCTCCGGCGCCGACTTCGGAATTGCGCACAAAGACTACATCCGCACCTGGAGCGAGCGACCCATTCAGCTCTACGAGATCGAAGATAATATTGGCAACTTCCTGTCGGATCGAGCCGGGCAGTACGATTTCATCCACCTGTCACATGTGATCGAGCACATACCGAAGTACTCGTTGCTGTGGGTGGTGGACGCGCTCTACCGCGCGTTGAAGCCGGGCGGTGTGTTGCTGCTGCGCACTCCCAACATGGAAGGCCCGTGCGCGAACTCCAGCCTCTACGTCACGCTCGCCCACGAGTACGGATTCTGCGGCTCAAACCTGGAGTCGCTGCTCGATATTTGCGGATTCGACGATATCCGCTTTCATCGCACGACAACCTTCCAGCCCACCCTCAAGCAAAAAGGAGGGGCCCTGTTGCGCAGCATCTTCCTGAAGGAAAGCGAAATCAAGCACCGTATGTTCGGAGTGAACACCGGCGGGATCTTCGAAGCGGAGTTGGTAATGACAGCAAGGCGAGGAACAGCGCCACCGTTCTTCGACCCAAAGTACCGGTGAAGGAAGAGATTGCCGGGTGCCTCCCCGAAGCGAAAGCCGGGTGCCCTAGCCCACCAAATAATGGGTTGTTGTAATAATTACAGCGTAAGAAGTACCCGCGTGTGGCTATTTAACCACATCCGACCCCGTGCATTATCAGAGACTTACAGCGTCACTTCCGCGCGGCCTTCCTTCTCTCCCGCATCATCACCTGCCGCAGGGCCCGGTTGATCCGCGTCTGGTAGCCCCGCCCGGCCCGTTGGAACCATGCCAGCACGTCGGCATCCAGCCGCAGCGTGACCGGCTTTTTCACCGGCCGGTACATGCCGGCCCACTCCTCAGGAAGGTACTGAGGACGCCGTTTCGACCCCGCCGACGCCTCAATTTTGGTCACTTTTCGCGACGCCCGCGCCCGCTTCGTAACTCGTTTCCGTTGTTTCATTTGAGTCCTGTTGTAAGTACACAATAATACTAACACAAATACCAGTATAACGTTCCACGTGGAACACATCTCAAGTTTGCAAAACGCCCCCCTGGCGTCCGCCCGGGGTAAGGGTTTTACCGGGAACTGGTCCTACATGCCGGGAAACTTCATCCCCGCCATGCGCCGCGCAAAGCTGGGCTTGCCCATCTGCTTGAACATTTTTTTCATCTGCGCGTACTGCCGAAGCAGGTTGTTGACTTCCTGCACGCTGGTGCCGGAGCCGCGGGCGATGCGCTTGCGGCGGCTGCCGTTGATGGCTTCGTGATGGTTACGCTCGTACCCCGTCATCGAATTGATGATCGCCTCAACCCGGTTAATCTGTTTTTCGTCAACCTTGTCGGCGGCCTTCTGCAGGCCGGAGAACGCGCCGACGCTGGGTAGCATGCCCATGAGGCTTTGCAGCGATCCCATCTTGCGAACTTGTCGCAACTGGTCGCGGAAGTCTTCGAGCGAAAAGCCATCGCCGCTGAGCACCTTGGAGGCAAGTTCGCTGGCCTTTTTCTTGTCGATCTGCGACTCGGCTTTTTCGATGAGCGAGAGGATGTCGCCCATGCCGAGAATGCGCGAGACGATGCGGTCGGGGTGGAAAGGCTCAAGCGCATCGTATTTTTCGCCGATGCCGATGAACTTGATGGGCTGCCCGGTGACCTGGCGGATGGAGATCGCCGCGCCGCCGCGAGCGTCGCCGTCCATCTTAGTAAGGATGACGCCGGTGAGCGTGAGCTTCTTATGAAATTCGTCGGCCGAGTTGACAGCGTCCTGTCCAGTCATCGAATCAGCGACGAACAAAATTTCCTGCGGATTGAGCAGGCGCTTGAGCGACTGCATCTCTTCCATGAGTTGGTCGTCGATGTGGAGACGCCCTGCAGTATCGACGATAAGCACGTCGCAGCCAGTGTTGATCGCTTCGCGGCGTGCTTCTTTGGCAAGGCGCTCGACGGTCGCGGTATTCGCTTCGCCGACCTCGCCTTCGTAGAGATTGGCCTTGATCGCCGCCGCAACCACTTTGAGTTGCTCGCGCGCCGCGGGGCGGTAGACGTCGACCGAGACGAGCAGCGGGCGGTGTCCGCCATTCTTCAGCCAGTTGGCAAGCTTGCCGGAGGTAGTGGTTTTGCCCGATCCCTGCAGTCCGGCCATGAGTACGACGGTCGGCGGCTGTGAGGCGAACTTTAATTTAGCCGTGTCTTTGCCAAGAGTCGCGACCAGTTCGTCGCGGACAATCTTGATGACCTGCTCGCCCGGCGAAAGCGCGGTCAGCACTTCCTGGCCGACAGCCTTGGCCTGGATGCGGTCGATGAGCTCTTTGACAACTTTGAAGTTGACGTCGGCTTCAAGCAGCGCCAGTCGAATCTGTTTCAGCGCCTCGGAGATGTTTTCTTCCGTGAGGACGGCTTGTCCACGAAGCGACTTGAAGGCGCGCTGGAGTTTTTCCTGGAGATTCTCGAACATAGCGTAAGCAGCTATTTTAGCAGTCGCGACGGGGAGAGTCGTTGGTCGCTAGTCGTCAGTCGTTTGCAGTTCGATCGTTCGATCTTCGTCCTGCGCAAATCCTCGACGTCATCCTGACCCTGAGCGCAGCCGAAGGGGAAGGACGTATTCAGTTTGGCGCACGTCGCCGCGCCTCTATCCGCCGAACACTTCTTTCGCGGCGACCACCGTGTTGCAGTGAATCGTGATTGTGTCTTCGACATTCAGGGCGTAGCCGCCGGCGAATGTGACCATCACGGGGATGTGCTCGGCCTTGGCGATTCGGAACACGAGAGCATCTCGCTCCTTCAATCCCTCAATCGTCAACGACAATCCGCCGAGCTGATCTTCGCGATAAGGATCGGCTCCGGCGAGGTAACAGATGAGTT
>Ga0187857_10000388_pt1 | contig 54788 bp, 53 predicted proteins | sample June2016WEW_8_10_FD_132984 | JGI IMG/M metagenome (GOLD analysis project Ga0187857, IMG submission 132984) | Peatland microbial communities from SPRUCE experiment site at the Marcell Experimental Forest, Minnesota, USA - June2016WEW_8_100 | ecosystem: Environmental > Terrestrial > Soil >... | reverse complement strand
CAATTACGTGCAGATCGTACCCCCAGTTATTCACCAAAAGGAAAATCACCCCGGCCACGCCGATGAACCACCCCCCGATATCCTTGAGGCGCTGCATCAGCGTGCCCGCTGCAATTGCGATCAAGAGTACAGGCCAGCTCTTGTCGAACCCATAGATACCTGTGTTGTCCAGGATGATGAGAACGCCGAGCGTAATCAGGATCATGCTGCCCGTCAGGATATGCATTTTCCCCCTTGCCTCCATTTGCGGTCAACTCCTTCTCAAATAAAATCACTTAGCTCTCTCTACAAGGCTCAGAAAGGGTTTGATCAGATCAATCGGAATGGGAAAGAGCGTTGTAGAATTGTTCTCGGCCGCGATCTGATTCAAGGTCTGCAGGTACCGGAGCTGTAAGGACATCGGCTGTGTTTCCATAAGGGCGGCAGCTTCGATCAGTTTCTGGGCGGCTTGGAACTCGCCTTCCGCATTGATAACCTTTGCCCGACGTTCTCTCTCCGCTTCGGCTTGTTTGGCAATGGCCCGCTTCATCTCCTCAGGCAGATCGATCTGCTTGACCTCGACGTGAGAAACCTTGATTCCCCAAGGTTCGGTGCTCCGGTCCAGGATCTCCTGGAGCTGGAGGTTGATCTTCTCGCGCTGCGAGAGGAGTTCGTCAAGCTCCACCTGGCCGCAGACGCTCCGTAGGGTAGTCTGGGCAAGCTGGGAGGTGGCATAGAGGTAATTCTCCACATTAATCACGGCGTCGTTCGCGTCCATGACCTTGAAATAAACGACGGCGTTGACCTTGATTGATATATTGTCCCGTGTGATCACGTCCTGCGGGGGGACATCCATGGTAATGGTGCGCATATCCACCTTGACCATCCTGTCCACGACTGGTATCAGGATGATAAGACCTGGGCCTTTGGTGTCGATTACCCTCCCCAGGCGGAAGATCACGCCTCTTTCATACTCATTGAGTATCCTGATGGCTGACGCCAGAAACATGACCACCAGTACTACCAATACAATAAATGGAATAGAAAACATAATCACCCTCCCTGTTTATTTTCAATTTCTTCGACTTTGATTTTTAGACCTTCAACCTTCACGACTCTAATCCCCCTGCCCGCCTCTACACGCTTGTCACTTGTTGCATTCCAGTACTCGCCCTTTATGAGGACCGTTCCTGTTTCATAAATATCGGTGACCGCTTTTCCTTCCTCACCTGCCATGCCTTCCTTTCCCGTTCGCCGTTTTCTCATCTGGGCCTTGAGGACAAGGGCGATTACCCCCGCAAAAAACAGGCATATGACGGTCAGGACAGGGATCATGACACTCCAGGATACCCTGAGGGCAGGATCAGGCGATTCAAAGAGCAATAGCGAACCCAGGACAAGAGAGATAATACCCCCGACAGTCAGCAGGCCGTGGCTGATAACTTTTATCTCTGCGACAAAGAGAATGATGCCGAAAAGAATAAGCAGGATCCCTGCGTAATTGACAGGCAGCGTCTGCAGGGCAAAAAAGGCCATGATAAGAGAGATGCCACCGATGATTCCCGGAAGAATGACGCCAGGATGGGCCAATTCAAAATAAAGACCTGCAAGACCGACCAGCAAAAGGATGTACGCTATATTCGGATCGCTTATAGCCGCAAGAACCCGCTGACGCGTACCCATTTTTTTCTCATTGATGATGACATATCTTGTCTTAATTATCCTCTTCCCGGATGATACGGTTACCTCTTTTCCGTCCATCTGTTCCAGCAGACTGTTCATGTCGGTTGCAACAAAATCTATGACCTTGAGTTTGAGGGCCTCTTCGGCAGTAACAGATTCGCTCTTTCTTACAGATTTCTCCACCCAGTCCGCATTTCGTCCCCTCTTATCTGCGATACCTCGGACGTAGGCAACGGCATCATTTTCCACTTTCTTCATCATGGTCTTGTCCGTGCTGCCAATGCCCAGGCCCACAGGATGGGCGGCGCCGATATTCGTGCCGGGGGTCATGGCAGCGACGTGCGCTGAAATCGTGATTATCACCCCCGCGGAAGCTGCCCGTGCTCCGGAAGGATGCACGTACACCACAACGGGAATGGCTGAGTTCAAGATGGCCTTCGCAATATCCCTCATGGCGAGGTCCAATCCGCCGGGTGTATCCAGGAGAATAATCAGGCCGTCGGAACCTGCCTTTGCCGATGCATCTATGCTTTGCACGATGTATTCGGCAATCGGCGGCGTAATAGTGGCGTGAACCGTGATGGCATCAAAGACGGGCTTTTTTTCTTCTGCAAGCAATTGGCCGAAAGTAGGGACGATGAGAAGCAATGCAAAAATTAGCACTAGTATATTGATTTTATTTCTTGTCATGGATTGCCCCTCTCAATCTTTGAGCTGTATGGTAAATCGTTATGAAACCTGCTGAGGCAGCGCCTTCATTATCTTCTGGATATCTTCCCAGACCTGCTTTTTTGCCCCCGGATTCCTCAGAAGATATGCCGGATGATAAGTGGGCATCAATTGTATCCCGTGATATGAGTGGAACTTGCCCCGCAAGACCGTTATGGGTACATCCGTTTTAAGCAGGGTGCGCGCGGCAAACGTTCCCAAAGCACAGATTACCCGCGGGTTAATCGCCTCAAGCTGCTTGATAAGAAATGGCTCGCAGGCGGCTATTTCCTCAGGCTTGGGGTTGCGGTTGCCGGGAGGACGGCACTTGAGGATATTACATATATAGATATCATCCCTTTTCAATCCCATGGCCGCGATAATCTTGGTCAGAAGCTGACCGGCGCGACCGACAAAGGGTCTGCCCTGGAGATCTTCATCTCCTCCCGGCGCCTCGCCAACGAATGCGATCTCGGCCTTCGGGTTCCCCTCACCGAAGACAATGTTGGTTCTGACCCGTCCAAGGGAACACCTCTGACAATCGCCGAGTTCATTCTTCACTTCTCCAAGAGCCAACGCTTTCCGGGGTGATGGCCGGTTTTGAACCTGCGATTTCTCGGCAGCGGATGTGTCAAGGGCCGCGGGCTCTCCCGTCATACACAGGTATGTCGGCGTTTTCCCCGCATCGATCTCGGACTGGATTTGAGCTTTTAGATGCCGGACCAGCGCCAGCAGTTCATCTACCGGATTTTCTTTTGCACTTTCCATAGTGATACTATCTGTCCCGAAAAGCAGGGCGACGTCTAGGAGCGGACTGTTTGCTCGTTATGATCTTCTTAACCCTGTCAAGTATCCTGTCGGCAACCTCCATCTTGCTCATCAAGGGGATGTTTTCAATTCCACCCTCAGGACTGAGTATCTTGATTATATTTGTATCGTAACCGAACCCCGCACCTTCCTTAGTTACATCGTTGGCCACAATAATATCCATATTTTTTTTCTTCATTTTGTTTCTTGCATTTTCGACAAGGTTCTCCGTCTCTACGGCAAAACCCACTAGGATACGATTGCCCTTCTTCCTGCCTACTTCCAATATGATGTCCGGGTTCCGCACCAGTTGTAAATCAAGCCCGTCGCCGCCTTTTTTCATCTTGGAACCGGAACGCAAGGACGGGCGATAATCGGCCACAGCCGCGGCTTTAATGACAACGGTCGCACTATCTAAATGTTCCATAACGGCATCTCTCATATCGACAGCGCTTGCGACAGGTATGAACTTCACATCCCGCGGCATGGACAACGCCGTGGGACCGCTGATCAGGGTAACATGGGCGCCCCTACGCTTTGCAGCGATTGCCAATGCGTATCCCATTTTTCCTGAGGAATAATTGGTGATGTACCTGACCGGGTCGAAAGGCTCACGAGTGGGACCGGCAGTTACGAGAATTTTCTCTCCCTTAAGATCCTTGTGGGTCAGAATGGATTCGATCTCTTCGACAATATCCGGTATTTCAGGAAGCCTCCCATAGCCCTCTGCCATGCAGGCCAGCTCGCCATACCCGGGCACCATGAACAGGTGACCCCGTGCTATGAGCCTGCTGATATTCTCTTTCACGATGGTATTATTATACATGTTCACATTCATGGCAGGACAGATGAGCACCGGCGCTTTCGTTGCCATAACCGTGGTGGTAAGAATGTCGTCCGCCAGACCCGAAGCTATCTTCCCGATGACATTTGCTGTAGCCGGCGCAATCACGATGATTTCCGCGTACTCCGCAAGGGAGATATGGGCCATATCGAAGCCTGTCAAGGGAGCGAACATATCCGTAAAGACGGGATGCCCTGAAAGGGTCTGGAGGGTCAGGGGGGTTATGAACTCGGCTGCATTTTTTGTCATGATCACCCTGACGAAAGCCCCCTTCTTTATAAACTCCCTCGTCAGCTCAGCGGATTTATAGGCAGCGATCCCTCCTGTTATGCCAAGAACGATTTTTTTATCTTTTAGCATCTTTCTGATTCCTCAAAAATCATTGTGCATGCCATAAAAACAATCGACAGCCCTTATGTATTAACATATAGCAAGTCTCATACACAACTTCAAGAAGTAATGCAGGCATTTGTTGGAATAATGTGCTTTAAACCTTGCAAAGCGATCAAAAAATCATTATAAATCAACCCGGCATAACCAATAACCACATGAGGTATTTTATGAAAACCTATAGACCACACATAATTGCCGTCTTAATTATATTGATAGCCGGGTTTTGCTTCTGGTTTTTCAATTCCTGGGGCGAATTGGAAAAACCAACCGTCCTGCTGGATGAGGACATAACGGCAATCGGAAGGTCTAAGACGCTCAATATAGCATTTGCCGACCGGAAGAGCGGTCTTCGCAATTCAACCGTCACCATAGTTCAGGATAATCAGACACAAGTCCTTTCCTCAATCAACTACACGGACTCAGTAACAAGAGAGAGTAATGTGAGCGTAACTATAGACCCCCTGGCGATGAAGCTTCATGAAGGGCCGGCCACACTTAATATTTCAGCGATGGATAACTCGCTTTGGAAAAACGAGACAACCCTCGCCATACAGGTCAATATCGATTTTGTGTCGCCTCAAATATTCTTGCTCACTTCCACCAACAATATTAACCCCGGCGGCACATGCGTAATCCTGTACAGAACATCAAAGCCGGTTATCTCAAGCGGCGTCAAGGTGGAAAATAATTTTTCCCCGGGATACGCGACGACGATTTCAGACAAGCCATGTATTATCAGTTATTTTTCTCTCCCCATGGCAGCCAGGCACGGTGCAATAGCGATAAAAGTCATCGCCCGTGATCAGGCGGGGAATGAAGCTTCCGTTGCCCTGCCAACTCTTATCAGAAACAAAAAATTCCGCAGCGATAAAATGACTCTGAGCGAGAACTTTTTGCAGCAGAAGATGCCCGAATTTCAGAGTCATAATCCCGTTCTTCAGGGCAAGACGCCCATCGAAACTTTCATCTATGTCAATACAAAGATGAGAGAGGACAATGACAGTACAATCCGGGAGATATGTAAGGCATCGAATTCCAGGCAATTATGGGAAGGCACATTCCTCCGGATGAAGAATGCCGCCCCCATGGCCCTGTTCGGCGACAAGAGAAAATATCAATATCAGGGCAAGGCGGTGGGTGAGAGCATACACATGGGCGTTGACCTTGCTTCTACGACAAATGCTCCGGTGGAAGCCGCCAATCATGGCATTGTTGTATACGCGGACTACCTCGGCATCTACGGAAACTTCGTGATCATCGATCACGGCTTCGGATTCTTTACTCTTTACGGCCATCTGAATTCTATAGGTGTCAAGAAAGCCCAAGAAGTCAAGAAAGGCGACGTTATCGGCCATACGGGATCTTCAGGCCTAGCAGGCGGGGATCATCTGCATTTTGGAATGCTTGTCGGGGGGCAGTTCGTAAATCCGCAGGAGTGGTGGGACACCCATTGGATTGAGGATAACGTGACCAAGAAGACGGTTGTTTCTTTTTAGATTCTTATATGCGAAATTGTTGAGGTTGGCTGAAATTCCAAACTCGAATTTCTAACTGCCGAACATTTGCAACCCATTCGCCTAACTCTTATTGATGTCCCTGTGGTTTATGGTCACTATGTAATTCTTATCTGAAAAATAAGAGCCCAGTTGATTTGCCATGACGACCGACCTGTGTCTCCCTCCCGTGCATCCCAGGGCTATATTAAGCCTTGCCTTTCCCTCCTTTTCATAAAGCGGGATGAGAAATGCCATCAGTTCAAAAAGCTTTTGAATAAATATCCTGCTTTCGTGAGATTCAAGTACGTAATTCTGAACATCTGGATGGTGACCATCGTAAAATTTCAGTTCCTCGACGAAATATGGGTTGGGGAGAAAACGCACATCAAGCACGATGTCTGCATCGGCAGGAATGCCGTACCGGTACCCGAATGATGTTACATGAATGATCATCCTTTGGTTTACGGATGAAGAAATAAAACGCCTTTGGACGACGTCCTTCAATTGATGCACATTGTATGAGGTGGTATCAATGACTTTATCGGCCATCTGTTTCAACTGGGCCAGTTTCTCCCTCTCCAGATTGATGCCCTCCATGACGGAACCCTTTACTGACGTGGGATGCACCCTTCTTGTTTCACTGAATCGATGCAGGAGGGCGTCATCACTCGAATCGAGGAATAGTATTTCTATCTTGTATCCTTCATTCTTCAGTTGGTCAAAAATCTTTGTATATTTTTCCAGAAAACTCTTCTCCCTCAGATCCATAACCATGGCGACTCTTGTTATGTCATTTGAGGCATCGGACTGAATCTTAAGGAATCTGGGAAGAAGAACAACAGGCAGGTTATCGACGCAAAAAAAGCCGATATCCTCCAGCGCCCGGAGGGCGGTACTCTTGCCCGATCCTGAAAGTCCCGTGATGATTACTACACGCAGGTTGTTCATGAGTCTCCTCTTTCCGTGTCCCTCATTAATCTTTGAACCCCAAACTCAACGTGCCTGTATATTCTGCGGGTCTGCGGAAAACCCGGCATCTCCATACAGGGCAGTTTAACTCCCATGATATCCAGTAATTTATCTGCTTTATAGACGCCTTCCTGCCTTCCGTTATATTGAATTGCCTTCAATTCAACCATGAAATTTATGGCTGAATCGTCAAGAATAGATTGGGTACCGAGAAGTTCTTTTGCCTCAACAATGCCTCTATGTTTAATATTGATAAGACCTTTGGTGAGCTCGTGACTCCGGCCATGCAATGAATCCTCTCTTTTTTCGATCTCTACGGCATCGTCAGCTATCCACCGATGCCCTCTTTCCATCAGTTTCAGAGAACATTCCGTTTTCCCCGTGCCGCTGTCTCCTATCAACATCACGCCGACGCCTGAAACACTTACAAGCGTCCCGTGCATGAAGATGGAATTCTCAAGCTTTTCTCTCAAGAGGCCGGAAAGACGACTTTCCAAGAGAAAGTCATCGTAGACCGACGTAAAGACGGGAATACCGTTCAATTCTGAGAAAGACGCCATAAAACCCGGTACTGCGTCAGTATCCGAGACCGCTATTAAGGGAATACGGTTTGAAATGATAGCTTGAATGATCTTTTTGCGGGATTGTGATGGTATTCTTATGAGTTCGGAAACATATTGAGGTGTGATTACAAGGATGACATCGGGAATGATCCTATCCCCGAAGCCTTCGGTTTTCTCATATCGCTGAACACGGATACTGCTTATTGATCTCGCCAGACCGGCTTCACCGGTCATTTGTGCGAGTCCTAATTCATCCTCTGAACCCTGAAGAATGTCTTTTAACCGGAGTGAGGCCATGGAAGTTAAATACCCTGACAATCAACTTGCGTCATCCTTGTCCGCAATTATCACGCATAGCTCTTCTTTTGTCTTGGCTTCTATGAGCTTTTTTCTGAACGTGCTGTCCTTCAGCATCTTCGATATTTTTGCAAGCGCCTTCAGGTGCAGGCCCGTCGTATTCTCCGGCGCCAACAACAGGAAAAAAAGATTGGCCGGTTTGCCGTCCATGGAATCAAACTCTACGCCTGCCCTGCTTCTGCCGAATGAGACTATCAACTCATCCAGGTCTGCCAGCTTGCCGTGGGGGATAGCGATACCATCTCCTATGCCGGTGCTGCCTAACTTCTCCCTGTCCAATAGTGTGTTTACAATTAATTCGTGATTAATCGTACCATCCCCATGACGAATCACACCGGACAATTCAGCAAGAACATCCCTCTTGGTCTTTGCCTTTAGTTCTTCAATGATATATTCTTTCCTGAAGATATCCATGATTTTCATGATGTTTCCTCAAACTTCAGCTGCTTGTCTCGATGAGTGCATACTTCCCGTCATCGCGGACATAGATGATGCTGACGTTTTCTGTAGAAGAATCTCTGTAAACAACAAAGCGGTTCCTTGAAATATCAATCTCCATAATCGCATCTTCGAGAGACATGGGCTTCAACACAACCTTTCTCATCTCCACTATTCTTGCTTCCTGCGTTTCATCTGCATCATCGGGATACACTTCCCTGGGTGCGGATCCATCCAACCGCCCAGCATTTGTTTTATGACCTCGCGTCCTTTCCTTGCGCTTCTTAAGTTGACGTTCTATCTTTTCAATCGCATTATCGATAGCAAGGCTCATTTCCTTGGCTTCTTCTTTGGCATTCAGGATCTGCCTATTAGTCATTAAATTCACTTCCGCCACATTTCTGAACTTTTCAACGGAAAGGACAATGCGGGCTTCCACCGGGGTGTCCAGATATTTTTCGAGTTTTTTTAGTTTTTGATCGATATATTCCTTGTGCCAGTCATCCCCTTCCGTATTTCTGAAGGTTACAGAAATCTTCATAATTACAACCTCCTATGTTTCAATACATTTTGCCGCGCCCTCTCTGTATCTATTGCGAGGGCGGGCATCCTAATCCCTAAATCATCTGAGGTCAACATGTTTTTTAGGGTTCTCGCGGACTGCTCCACAGAAGTCAAAAATAGTTTGAAGAATGGACGGCGAAACAAGAAGTCCAGACGCGACGCGACGACGCCCACAGGCTGGGGATAAACAGATCTGTGGCATGAGGCATTTATAGACGCAAGCCATAGCTTGACCTGAACCTGCGCAGCGAAGGATGAAGCACAATTTATGCCGGCCTGCCCGCGCAATAGCGGGAAGGCTTTCTGCAATACCGTCAAAAATACTTTTTCCTCTTGGAAGAAGGCAGAACGCCCATCATTTCTCTATACTTTGCAACAGTTCTTCTCGCTATTTCAATGCCTGATTTCTTCAGGAGATCAACGATGTCACTGTCACTGTAAGGCTTCTTCGGATTTTCCGCGCTTACAATCTTCTTTATATCCTCTTTGACGCTCTTCGATGCAACGGCATCACCGCTTGTTTTTTGTATTCTGCTGCTGAAAAAATATTTGAGTTCGAATATGCCTCTCGGCGTATGCATATACTTATTCGTCACGACCCTGCTTATGGTTGACTCATGCATTTCCACATCATCGGCAATATCCCTCAGTACCAACGGTTTTAAATAATCGATGCCGTAATTGAAAAAGTCCCCCTGCAATTTCAAGATGCTTTCCGTCACTTTGTATATTGTTCTTTGCCTCTGCTGTATGCTCTTGATTAGCCATGTAGCCGATTGCATCCTCTCTCTTATATATTTTTTGCTGTTTTCCGCATCCGGATATGTGTTGCCGCCTCCCATAATCTCCTTGTAAAAATTGCTGATCCGGAGCTTCGGTAGACCGTCGTCGTTAAGAATGATCTTATATTCCTCCCCCGCCTTGAATACGTAGACATCGGGCGTAATGGTATCTATCCTCTCTTCGGTGTAAACGCTCCCAGGTTTCGGATCCATGCTGCTTATTATACAGACGGCCTGCAGAACTTCAGATATGGGAATCTTCAACTTTCTTGATATGTTAGTATAATTTTTTGTTTCCAGTTCTTTGAGATGTTCATTTATGATCGACTCAACGAGGGGTGTCAGCACACCCAGGATCTTGGCCTGAATCAGAAGACATTCCTTGATCTCCCTTGCTGCAATCCCAGGAGGATCGAATTCCTGAATCTTCTTCAAAACGCCCTCAACGAAACTTTCCTCAACCCCTTCCTGTTTGGCAATCTCCTCTATGGACGCCGCCAAATAGCCGTTATTGTCAAGGTTGCCAATTATCTGTTCCCCAATCTTCATTTCCGCTTCGGTAATGCGGGAGAGCTTGAGTTGCCACATCAGGTGATCCGTCAGAGAGGGCTTCACCATCTGCATATTATCCCATGACGGCGCCTCATCGTCCCTGCGGTCATATCTTACGCCCGTCGGACCGTAGTCCTCAAGATAGCTATTCCAGTCAAATTCTTCCTTGCCATCCCCCTCCCCGGTAATCTCCTCAGTACGCTCAACAGCTTTAATCTCTTCCCTGTCGGCTATTTCAACTGTATCGGATTCCGGAACGGTCGTATCTTCCGGGTATTCTTCTGATGCTGCTTCTTCAAGCAGCGGATTTTCCTCCATTTCCTGGGTGATCAAATCAGTCAGCTCCAGCCTCGAAAGTTGCAACAGTTTTATGGCCTGCTGCAGCTGAGGTGTCATGACCAGCTGTTGGCTTAATTTCAGGTTTTGTTTGAGTTCAAATGCCATTTTTCCGTATGCCTGATCAATGCTATCTCATGGCCGCCGTTCAGAGGTAAAAATCTTCTCCCAGGTAAATCTTTCTCGCAATTTCACAATTGGCGATGGTGTTAGGATCCCCTTCAACCATAATTGTTCCTTCATTGACGATATAGGCTCTGTCACAGACAGAAAGAGTTTCTCTGACATTATGATCGGACACGACAACGCCGATTCCCTTAGATTTCAGTTTGGATATAATTCTCTGTATATCCTGAACAGCAATTGGATCAATCCCCGCGAAAGGCTCATCGAGTAGGATGTACTTAGGAGACGTGACCAAGGCTCTTGTAATTTCGACACGTCGTCTCTCTCCGCCCGACAAGGAATATGCGCGTGCTTCTGACAGGTGTGAAATATCAAGTTCTCCGAGCAGTTCCTTCAGTCGCTTTTCTTTCTCACCTTTATCTATATCCAGTGTCTCGAGAATTGCCATTATGTTCTCTGCCACGGAAAGCTTTCTGAATATAGAAGGCTCCTGAGGCAGGTAATTCAATCCTTTTCGTGCCCGGATATACATGGGGCATTTACTGATATCTTCTCCATTTAAAAAGATACTCCCCTCGTCGGGCCATATCAAACCCACTATCATATAAAAGGTTGTGGTCTTACCTGCTCCATTGGGGCCTAAAAGGCCTACCACTTCTCCAGGACAGATTTCCAGATCAATCTTATTTACTACAACCCTGTCTCCATAGATTTTCACCAATCCTTTAGCCGACAGCGTTTCCATTAATTCAATACATCCATACATCTAAATTCGCGTATTTATAATTGCCTTCATAAACGAACCTTGAAGAAAATCTGCAACGGGTTTTCATTTCTTCTTGTCTTTGTTGTCTTCAGGATAAATAGTTGCTCGAACTCTACTTTTTTCAACGCTTTCGACAACACCCCTATCTTCATCAAGAAATACCACTATCCTGTCACCGTTGATGACGTTTCTTCCTTCACGCATGACTGCATTACCCAGCATAATAATCTGCTGAGTATCCTGGTAGTAAACTGCGTCATTCCCGGTTACAACCCTTTCGCCCTGTGTTATCTTGACATGACCTTTTGCCTCAATCTTATCCAAATCACCGGCACTGCCAATATCCTGACCGCCAGCCTTTTCGGGCACCCGGGGATCTTTCTTGTAATACAAAAAGAGGCGATCCGCCTTTATAGTTTTATCACCTTGGGTTGCAACTGCGTTTCCTGAAAATACAACAAGTTTCTTCTCGTTGTAGGCGTCCAGACGGTCAGAAACAATCTGTATCGGCTGATCCTTGTCCAGTTTGATCTTCTTCTTCGTATCGGCATTCTTGGCACCCAAAAATGAGACAGACAGGAAGGCCATTATCAAAGGGATTATTATCCTCTTTCTCATAATCATATTCAAAGCAACCTATTGTAATTTAGCGCCCCATGGACAGCGTTTATGCAGAGAGCCCTTAAGGACATATTACTTTATGTCGGCTTTCACCTTGGATAGCAATGCTACATCTTTATCTTCCAGCAAAAATGACATCCCGACCCCTTTAACCTGCATGCGGGAGTTTTCCATTTTAACGGCGGAGTCGGTATATATCCGCTGCTCGGCGCCCGAATATCTCAAGATATCGGTAGTAAAGCGATCCCCCTTGTCTGAAGTGATTTCCACATTTCCGGAAACTTCCATATCCTTCGTCTCCGTGTTTGACTTGCCTTTATCCCCCGTCATAACAAGGGTCCTCCCGTCAGACATCACAAGCTTCACCCTGATCCGATTAAAGAAGACAAGATTCTCGTTCTTGACATACTTTGCGCTATCCGCATTGATCTCCCATTTCATGCCTGAAGCACCAACATCTGTATAGTGGACATTCTTAATCTGGAGATCAACTTTGTCCGATATTATGTTAAGCAGCTGGTTCTTGGAAGACTTACTCCTTTCAAAAAACAGGATGCCAGCTGCCGCGGTCACGATTGTGGCAATCAGAATTACGATAACAACATTGCTTTTCCTAAATTTCATAAGACTTTGTCTTCTCGGGAAGGGCAATTTTCATTTCTGCTGTAAATTACAAACTGTGAAAATGAGCCGCTCCCAAAGACGAATTTATTTTATATCATCCGTTTCCACATATGTAAAGGTCAAAGGCAAACACACGCGCTGGCCGTGGAAGTACAACAGGTTAACTTGTGCTGAATCCCCGGCCATGGCGCTGCACGTCAACTTATGCGTCATTTCTCAAAACCGGGTCACGCAGAGAGTCATCATCAAGCATCAATTACTCATTCTTCACAAGAACTCATACCTTTTTGCTACATCAGTCCATTCGCCCTTAGCTTTCAGGATAAGTTCACACACCTCTCTTACAGCACCGCGGCCCCCTTTACTTTTTGTAACATAATCAACGCATTTCTTCACATCGTCCACAGCATCGGCTACGGCAACGGAAAATCCGGCCCTTCTTAATAAGGGTATGTCAACTATATCGTCTCCTGCAAAAGCCATATGTTCATAATTTAGAGACCGATTACGGAGGAAGGCTTCGGCCATTTCAAGTTTGTTAGTAACACCCTGGTGGACCTCGCCTATGCCAAGGTCTCTGGCACGATGTTCAACCACGTCGGACCTCCTTCCCGTCACGAGTATAACATCGATGCCGTATCTCATCAGGACCTTGATGCCGTGTCCATCTTTCACGTCAAAATTTTTTTTCTCACGCCCCACATAATCCATGATTATTCGTCCATCCGTCATGACCCCGTCAACATCCAGAAACAGAAGACGGACGAGCCTGATCTTCGCCGCCAACCTCTCATCGAGAAACTCGCTTCCCACGTCTGCCCCCATTTCTTATTTTTTATCGGCTTTCATTCTTTTTGATTATGCCATCAATCTGCATGAGTGTAAAAAGGAGATCATGAAGTGAATCGAGGCGCACTGAATTCGGACCGTCGCATTTGGCGTATTCAGGCTCACGGTGTACTTCCAGGAAGATGCCATCGACTCCGACTGCTACGGCTGCTCGCGAAAGGTGTGGCACCATAGCATTCTGACCGCCGGAAGCAGTACCCGTTCCGCCTGGAAGCTGCACACTATGTGTGGCATCGAATACAACAGGATAATCCATGTCTCTCATCAGGGGGAGTGAGCGATAATCAACTACAAGATTATTATACCCGAAGGTTGTTCCCCTCTCCGTGACTATTATATTTTCGTTCCCCGTTGAAGATGCCTTCAGAAGTATATTCGTAACATCCCATGGAGCGAGAAATTGGCCTTTCTTGATATTAACGACCTTGGCCTTTCTGGCAACTTCGATTACGAAGTCTGTCTGCCGGCAGAGAAAAGCCGGCACCTGCATCACATCGAGAATCTCGGAAGCAGGTCCAATTTCCTCAAAACGATGCACATCTGATAGAATTTTAATGTTTAAATCCTTCTTTATGTCAGATAAGATCCGCAGCCCTTCTACTATACCAGGACCCCTGAAGGAATTTATGGAAGTTCGGTTCGCCTTGTCATACGACGCTTTAAATATGAAAGGCAATTTCAAGCGACCGGTGATATCTTTCAGAAAAATTGCCGTCTCTCTTGTCGTCTCCTCGTCCTCTATGACACAGGGACCGGCGATGAGAACGAAGGGGGCCCCGCCCCCAATAACCATATCATCCAGGATAATCTGCCTCATTACACTCTACCTCTTCGACCTGCTGAAAAACGCAACATGCCAATACTCCATCGATTTACTCCAATCTCAACTTTGCCGCAAATTATGATTCACGATGCTTCTGCTGCAAGATCTTAATCTTCAAAGCAGGGATCTTCTTTGCAGCCACGTTCGAATCAGGATTCAGCTCATAGGCATGAGTATAAGCCTTGAGGGCATCCTGATACATCCCCTTCTCTTCATATGCCTTCCCCAGACTAAGATAAACATCGTCATCCTCTGCATCATACCTCAGTGAAATCCTGTAGTATTCAATTTCCTTGTCTATATCGTTCTTAAGACCGTAGACATATCCAAGTCCCGAATAAGCAGTCGCCCTCTTAGGATTGATGGTTATCATTTTTTTATAGGTTTTGATGGCCTTTTCATACTGCTTTTGGTCTGTATAATATTCCGCGAGAAGATCCAAGACATCCATATTCGGATGATATGAAGCTACATACTCGTACTCGCGAATGGCGTCTTTTTTTCTGCCAAGTTTATCATATGTGTATGCAAGGTTATAATGAACCTGAGAATCTTTGACCCCATATTTGATCGCTTTTTCGTAGTGTTCAGATGACAATTTATATTTCTTAAGTTCACCGTAAGCAAAACCAAGATTAGCATGAATCGATGCCTTTCTGGGTGATAATTTCAGAATTTGGTCATAAGCCTTTATGGCCTCACCGTAACGTTTATTCTTAAAGTCGATGTCTGCAAGTTTTGATGTCGCTTCAAGATCACCCGGATTTATTTTTAGTACAGCTTGGTATTCCCGCGAGGCATCCTGATCTTGATTTCTTTTTTCATATGCGGAAGCAAGATTATAGCGAACAACAGAATCCTTCGGATTCAGAGATATGGCCTTTTTATAATTCTCTATTTCTTCCTTCCACTGTCCCTTGCCGCCATGTGCAAGGCCCATGTTTGCGTAGGCTGAGGCATTCCGCGGTTGTTTTGCAATAACTTCTTTATACAATCTTATGGATTCATCATAGTTTCCCGCCCTAAGGTAGGCGCCCGCCAAGGCAATCTTTACGTTTTCAGCTTCTCGTGCCTTTGTCAATATAAGCTTGTATTGTTCTACGGCATCTTTTAAATTATTGGCCCTTTCATATGCCTCACCGAGCCTGAATCGTACCAGGGTATCATCGGGGTTCAACTGCAGCGACTCCTTATAGTTGATAATGGCCTTTTCCCATGCTCCCTTATTGCCGTAAGCATATCCCATATTCGCAAAGACAGACGCATCGTGTGGATTTATTCTAAGCAGCTTCATCCCCGCGTTAATTGCTTTATCATAATCCTTGGTTCTTATATAACATTTCAAGAGCCCCGCCAAAGCACCGGCATCATCTTTCTTCAGTGCGAGAATGTCGTTATACTGAGCAATCGCCTTGTCTGCAAGACCCGCCTGCTCATAAATGGCCGCCAGCATCTTGTGAACGCCGACGTCGTTTTTATTCATGTCTATGGCCCGTCTTAAATAGTCAATCTGAGCTTGCTGATTCTCCGAATTCTTGGCGTATCTCAACCAGTCCTGTGGCATGATAACAACTTTCAAGGGCAGGGATGCAATCACTTCTCCGTTATATTCCACCGTTATACCGCCCGCATCGACTACCGCATCACGCGCGCTCTTACCGCGGCTCATGAAAACTTTATCGACCAAATCAATCCCTCGAAGCATTACCCTGAAGTGATCCGCTCCACCAAGCCCATCAACATGCACTGTCACCCCGCGACCGGAGAAAATGTCCGTGGCAATTTCTTTCACAACAAATTCGTCCCGATAAGAAATATCGAACACATCACCCTTCTTCAACCTGTAGTCTTTCCCGTTTTTCTCCACGTCCAGATAATAAAACTCCGGTCTCCCTCCAAGAAAGACAAATGAAATTGTGTTCTTTAATCTTACAAGGCTTACGGGATACTTATGTATTCTCTCAGGAAATGCAAAGTTAGCGATTATCCAGACGAAAACGAGCATGGCAGCCGCGGAACCAGCAATCCCTGCAATAAGTAAACCTTTGCCTGGCGTCTTGAGGTTCCCCCACTTTCTTCTGATGAAGTTAGGCTCCATTTTCCGCCCTTTAACTTTCTATCTTAACCTCTTGGATGATATCTTTTATGGATGTGCTTCAGTCTCTCGCGAGTAATATGCGTGTAGATCTGTGTCGTTGCTATATCTGCATGACCGAGCATGATCTGAACAGAGCGGAGATCCGCCCCTCCTTCCAGCAGATGGGATGCAAAAGAATGCCTGAAAGTGTGGGGGTGGACTTTCTTGTTGAGACCCGCCCGAAGTGCATACCGTCTCACGATTTTCCAGAAACCCTGGCGCGTCAGCCCTTCACCCGATCTATTAAGAAAGAGGATGTTAGCTCTCTGGTCCTTTATGAACTTCGGCCTTCCGTGATCCACATATTCACAAAGACAGTTATAAGCAGATCTTCCGATCGGTACAATGCGCTCTTTGCCGCCTTTGCCCATAACGACCAGATATCCAACCTGCCAGTTAATGCTATTCATCGTCAATGTAATTATTTCCGAAACGCGAATCCCGGTTGCGTACATGAGTTCCATCATGGCTGTGTCCCTAATGGCCGTGGGATTCTTCGCACCCGGTTGAGCAAGAAGCAGGTTCATTTCCTCCTTGCTCAGCGTATCAGGGAGTCGCGTCCAAACCTTCGCCAGTCCGATATTCGCCACAGGATTTGCACCAATTTTTTTCTCGCGGAGAAGATACTTAAAGAACCCTCTGACAGCCGCCAGTCCTCTGTTCACAGAGCTCACATTGAGTCCGTTTTTCTTGACCTGCTCTAAATATGAAATGATTTCATCGGGGGTAACATCTACGGCATTTTGAATCCCGTGACCTTGCACAAGGCTGACGAATCGATTTAAATCGTGGCTGTAGGCCTCTATAGTGAGGCGCGAAACCCCTTTTTCAACGGCAAGAAAGTTCAGATACTCATCAATTAAATCATTCACGGAAATATCTTTCCACACTTTGCAGAGGAGCTCATAACCGGCGCGTCATCAAATTTTCACTTTTCAAATCTTGTAAGAGTGGTTCTCCCCTCCGGTTTATCCTTATCCATCGCGAAACGAAAACAAATATTATGCAGAGAAGCAGTACCTTTCTCTTGAACTCTCAGCGTATTTTTAACGTAACTGATAAAAGATCGCAAAGATTTTTTGTCTGTCATGTTATCTATGAAACACGAAATGCACGGATGTCGAACAGCAAATTGAAAGGCAGAACTTCACTTTGGCAGATTATCCAGAATCTCTTTCATCTTCTCAATGTCGTATGGAATATCGACCGACCGACAGAGTCCATCCTCCTTTAATTTCAAGATGTCAGGATCATCTGCATAGCCGCATGAAATAATAGCTTTGACATGAGGATCCATGACAAGCAGCTCCTGCACCGCCTCCTTACCGCCCATCCCGCCTGGCACAGTTAAATCCAGTATGACCGCGGTAAACGGCTGTTTCTTTTCTTTCGCTATCCGGTAAAGATCGACAGCTTCACTGCCGTCTTTTGCATACTCAACATCATAGCCCAGATAGTTGAGAACAATGCCTGTTGCATTCCGCACCTTCTCCTCATCATCCATGACTAATATCTTACCTTTGCTGGCAAATATTTGCTCCATGACGCCTTTTCTTGAGGAGTCCTCCTGCGGAGACGCGGGCAAATAGACGACAAAGGCGGACCCCACGCCGACTTCAGATTCGACGGTGATAAAGCCATTGTGTTTTTTTATGATGGAATAGCATATGGAAAGTCCCATACCCATGCCCCTTGCGCTTCCTGTCGGTTTCGTAGTGAAATAAGGGTCAAATATCTTCGGCAAATTTTCCTTCGAAATACCTATACCATGATCCCTGATGGACCACTTTACGTAATCGCCTTCTCTTAGAGGCAGACTTTCACTTGCCGATATATTCACATTTTCCGCATGAATTGTTATTATTCCTACGTCATGCATAGCTTCGCGCGCATTAATCAAGAGATTGTGGATCACCTGCCGGATCTGAACATCATCCATTTCTACAGGCCACAGATTATCAGGCAGGGAAAATTCACATACTACATTAGAACCGCTCAGAGGCAGATCAACTGAATTCCTCAATAACTTCGAAAGGGAACCGATTTTTCTTACTGGCTCACCTCCTTTGGCGAAGGTTATCAAACGATGGGCCAATTCCTTCGCCTGATGACCAACTTTCTCAGCTATCTCAAGCCCCTCTCCTAGGACCTCTTGTTGTTCATCTGGAAGAGACAATTTGGCAGCAAATATGTTGCGAAGCATGACAGATACTAAATTATTGAAATCATGAGCGATTCCACTGGCAAAAATCCCGAGAGATTCAAGCTTCTCGACTCTTAATAACTCATCTTCCGCCCTCCGGCGCTCCGTGACATCCTCCAGTGCCTCTATGGCGCCAACAAGATTCCCGTGAGTATCCCTGATTACCGCTGCAGTAAAGCGAAGCCATTTCCCGCTCTCTCCCAGTTCCGGGAAAAAATCCGTTGCCTCATAAGCTTCGTCCAGCAACCGGGACCTCGTATACTTATCAAGATACCACTGGGGAATTGCCTCCAACGCTTGATCCACCAGCAGATCCGCCATGCAGGGTCTCTCCTTGCTGTAGAATGCCCGCCATTGCTCTCTTGTGTCGATGATCTCCTCAGCCTTGATACTGCTGAGTTCCTCCAACGCCCTGTTCCAGTATATAACTTTGTGGTCCTTTCCAATCACAAAAGTCGGAAGTGGAGAACCATGAATAACTCTGTACAGTCTTTGTTCACTTTCTCTCAGCCTGTCTTCCGCCCGTTTCCGCTCTGTGATATCTTCCGTAACACCGTCAATCCACTTTATTTCACCTTTATCGTCATACTGTACGGTGGCGGTGACAGAGGCCATTATCGGGGTGCCGTCCTTCTTGCGGAGAACTAGTTCCTCGTTTCTGACATAGCCCATTTCCTTTATCTTATCGGTAAATCTTTTCCTCCCCTCCGGCTCCACGTATAAATCTGAAATGGACACACCCATGAATTCGTTGAGCGATTCATATCCGAATATTTTTAACATTGCTGGATTGACTTGCAGATAATATCCCTTAGGGTCGCCTGTACTTCTGTATACACCAACATTTACATTTTCTACTAACGTCCTGTATCTTTCCTCGCTTTCCCGCAAAGCATTTCCCGATTGCCGGATAGCGTAAAAGAGCGGCGCGATCAAGGCAACGCCTGCCACAATCACTACGGATATGAAGACACCAACCAAGTCGTTAAGCAGGCGAATGCTAGGAGTTATTTCGATAGCGAAAAAGGGCAATATATCTATGATGCGCCTTACCGCCATGAGGACAAGCCCAATCGCTATTAATATCCATGCGGCCCGAGCTTCAGTTACTCGGATCAACCTAAACGCCAAGACAGCTGCAACCACTTGAAGCAAAACAGAAATGAATAAGATATATTCCATCATGTCTGACCTTCGTCACCCTGATACATACATATAATAAAAAAATTGCAACAGATTTTCATTGTGGGTGAAATTTCTATCACAAAAATCTCTGAACTTGAAGGAATATTTGACCCGAATCACTTGCCATTACGCCCCAGATTGGTCTTGGTCGTTATGTTGAATTAAGAAAGGCAAATCGTCACGCAAGTGACAGTATGCCTCTTTGCTTAATACTTATACAGTAAGATGTTTCCGTGCTTTAAGGCATTCGGGGAAATAAGCGTGTTTTTTACAGAACCGTCAAAAATTCTGTTGACACAACTCATAGCATGTGGTAAGCGCACTCCCGTACTTTACAGGCGTTTCCGGGTTGCAATAAGAACATTTTCGTCTTTATTGACAACAGACAAATCCTCTAAACATCTCTTGAATTTGGAAATTTAAATTGACCCTCCACGAAATAAAAAAGCTTCTTGACGCAGAAGTCCTGATCGGTGAAGACCAGCTAGATATGGACGTTAAGACGGCTTTTGTCGCCGACCTCATGAGTGACGTTCTTGCCTTTGCGACGGCAGGAAGTCTTTTGATTACAGGATTGACAAATCCTCAGGTTGTAAGAACAGCAGATGTGCTTGATATCGCCGCAATAATCATGGGTCGAGGGAAATTGCCTTCCCAGGAAACCTTCCAGTTGGCGGAGGAGCTTAATATCCCCATTCTTACGACCAAGTATATTCTTTTTGAGATCGCGGGACGGCTATACGCAAAAGGTATAAGAGGTTGCATAGAAAAAGCTGGGAGTAAATAAGCGTAATTGTGGATGAAAAACCCCTCTATGAAGGAAGCTTTACAGTCGTCGGCGGCAATTTTGACAACGCTGGAGAGGTGTCAACTAATATCAAGGCGATTTTGAAGAAGATAGGGCTTTCCAAAGACGTAATCAGGAAAGCAGCCCTTGTTGCTTATGAATCTGAAATAAATATAGTCTCTTATGCTAGAAAAGGGATGATCAGACTCCGCGTTGTTCCTGAGTGTATCATGATAGAGGCTTTAGATGAAGGTCAGGGGATTCCGGACATCGAACAAGCTATGCAACCCGGATTCTCGACAGCAAGTCAGAAAATCAGGGAAATGGGCTTTGGCGCCGGCATGGGACTTTGTAATATAAGGAGCTTTTCTGACGTGTTCCATATCTCATCCGAAGTCGGTAAAGGCACACACCTAAGAATGATCATTAAGGCAAACAATAACCTTATTCAATAGCCGACAAAAGGAGTGACGTGACGTGGATTTGGAATCTATCGTCAAAGCCTTGAATTTACAAGTCAGATCCGGTGAGGACAAGCTGAATGCAGAGATTCGGGGCGGCTACTCAGGGGATCTGTTGAGCGATGTCATGGCAAACAGCAAGGAGGGCGACGTCTGGATCACGCGCCAAGTTCATCAAAATATAGTTGCCGTAGCTACTCTTAAGGAACATGCAGGAATAATCCTCGTTCACGGAAGCGAACCTGCTAAGGATACTCTCGAGAAGGCTGTCAAAGGCGGCGTCCCTATAATGGTATCAGATCTGCCGGGATTTGAGCTCACCGGCAGATTATACGCATTAATAAGGAAGGCCGATTAAAGCGATAACGAGCAGGAGAAAGGGCCGAATGACGGCTTTTTCTTCATATGGATGCTAAGTTTTTATGCTCAGGGCTTTTCGTTGCGATTTTCATGTACATACGTGCCTTTCGCCCTGTGCAGATTTGGATATGTATCCCAGGGCAGTGGTTGACAAAGCCATCGCCGAAAAATTGGACATCATTGCGATTTGCGATCACAATGCCTCGGAGAATGTGCAATTTGTACTGAGGGTGGCTGAGGGGAAGCCCCTAACAGTCCTCCCGGGGATGGAAATAACAAGCAGCGAAGAAGTCCATTTGTTGGCTCTTTTTGATACATTGGACAGTCTGAAGAAGATACAGGATGTTATCTATGGTCATCTTTCCGGCATGAATCGAGAGGAGATATTCGGGTGCCAGGCCATCGTCAATGACCTGGACGAGGTTGAGGGCTTCAACGACAGATTTCTCCTCGGAGCAACCAAATTATCGCTGCCCGCAATCATAGATCAGATTCATGGGTTCGATGGACTTGTGATTGCCTCCCATATTGATCGGGAAAGCTTTAGCGTCATTAGTCAATTAGGATTTGTCGACCCGGAGATTCATCTTGATGCCCTTGAGGTAACACACCATACAGGAATGAAAGAGGCCCGGTTAAAATACCCGGAGTTGTCAGGTTACCCTTTCATTGAGTCATCAGATGCGCATTTTATCGCTGATATCGGACATGGGGCAACAACGATATTTCTCGAAAGAGGTACTATATCGGAACTGAAAATGGCCTTTGGGAAACAAGGTGGCAGATATATTCAGGAGACATAGTTGCTTGAGATCTCCCTGCATATCCTGGATATTGTGGAAAACTCCACCAGGGCCGGTGCTAATACCATATGCATTGATATTATAGAAGATACGGCAAAGGACATTCTGTCTCTAGAAATACGTGACAACGGTTCCGGCATGAGCGAGGATGTTCTAAATAAAGTCATCGATCCATTTTTTACAACGAAAAAGGTTCGCAGCATCGGGTTAGGACTTCCCATGCTTGCCCAAGCAGCCGAAAGAGCAGAAGGCAGATTTACAATCGAATCGAAGGGAGGTGAAGGAACGAGGGTTGCTGCAGATTTTAAACTTAGTCACATTGACAGACAACCCCTTGGAGACATATCAGGTACGCTGGTCACATTGATTGCCGGAAATGAGGACATAGACCTTATTTACCGTCATGAGCATAATGGTCAGACATATATTTTCGATACACGAGAAATTAAAAAAGAAATTGAAGATATACCAATTAATCATGTGGCTGTTCTGAATTTTATCAGGAATCATATCATAGAAGGCCTGAAGGAAATAGGAGCAGAGGCATGAAGCTTTAAGGAGGATTGAATGCATGAAAGCGGGTAATGGTGATATTGATATACAAAAAGAGTTTACGGTAGAACAACTTGCGAAGCTTGATGACCTTATCAAGAAATCCAAGGATAAACCTGGCGCGCTAATCCCTGTCCTGGAAGAAGCGCAGATGGTCCTTGAATACTTGCCGATGCCTATTTTGCAGATAATTGCAAAAGGGCTGAATCTGCCGCTGAGCCGTGTATACGGAGTCGTGACCTTTTATTCATTCTTTACGATGACCCCCCGCGGCAAGCATACATTGCGCGTGTGCCTCGGTACAGCTTGCTACGTCCGCGGAGGCAAATCCATCATGGAGTCGATACAAAAAGAACTCGGCGTAAAAGAAAAAGAGACAACCTCCGACAGGCTCTTTTCACTGGAGTCAGTCAGATGTCTTGGTGCCTGCGGATTGGCCCCGGTCATAGTCATCACGGAAGACGTCCATGGCAGGATGAAAACGCAAAAAGTCAGGGATATATTGAATCAATACCGAGAAGAAACGGCATCAGCCTAACAAATTTTTCAGACGAGGGAAAGAGCTATGGCAAAACTCACGATAGCAGATTTGAAGAAGATCAAGGATAAAGTTCATTCCGAAACCTCATTGAGGGCGGGAGAGCACAGAGCCAAGGTCACGGTGCATATGGGAACCTGTGGTATTGCCGCCGGCGCGCGAGCCGTAATGGACTCGTTGATGGGAGCGATTGCTGAAGCCAACGTATCCGATGTCATCGTAACGACGTCGGGATGCGCAGGGCTATGCAGCCAGGAGCCCATGGTGACTGTGGAACTGACAGGGCAGAACCCTATAGTCTATGGCAAAATCGACGCAAACAAGATGCGACAAATATTTATGAGACATGTCATGCAGGGAGAGGTGCAGACCCCCTTTGCGATAGCCAAGGTCTAAACATCCAGGAATGCAATGAACAAAATAGTCATACTAAAATGTTAAGGAGGAAGATATCCACATGAAAGTGTTTCGTTCACATTTTTTGATCTGTGGAGGAACCGGTTGTCATGCTTCAGGAACTGCCAAGGTTAAGAACGCCTTGCAGGAAGAGATTGATAAGAGAGGTCTTTCAAAAGACGTCAAGATTGTTGAGACCGGTTGTAATGGATTCTGTGCCCTGGGGCCTATTATGGTGGCCTATCCCGAGGGCGTTGTGTATATGTCAATGAAACCTGATGATATGCCTGAGCTGGTTGAGGAACATCTGGTCAAGGGAAGAATTCTTCAAAGGCTTCTCTACAAAGAACCCACGACGAAAGAAGTGATTCCTGCCATGCATGACATACCCTTCTTCGCCCTTCAGGAACTGAGGGTATTGAGAAATAGAGGGCTCATTGACCCGGAAAACATCGATGAGGCAATCGCAAGAGATGCCTATTCCGGATTGGCTAAAGCCCTGACGGAGATGACGCCAGAGAAGATTATTCAAGAAGTATTGGATTCAGGTCTCCGCGGCAGAGGCGGCGCAGGCTTCCCCACAGGTCTTAAGTGGAGATTCTGCTTTCAGTCCCCCGGCGATGTGAAATACATTATCTGCAATGCCGACGAGGGAGACCCCGGAGCATTCATGGACAGAAGCGTTCTCGAGGCTGACCCCCATGCTGTTCTAGAGGGAATGGTAATCGCCGCCAAGGCCATCGGCTCTCACAGCGGATACATTTACTGCCGTGCTGAGTATCCTCTGGCCATACACCGGCTGAACGTCGCCATTGGCCAGGCCAAGGAGTATGGCCTCCTCGGTAAGGATATTCTGGGAACTGGTTTTGACTTCGATTTACAGATTTACCAGGGCGCCGGTGCTTTCGTGTGCGGCGAAGAGACGGGCCTGATGACGTCAATTGAAGGCAAACGCGGCATGCCAAGGACTCGCCCACCCTTCCCTGCTATTGCGGGACTCTGGCAGAAGCCCTCCGTTTTGAATAACGTGGAGACTTTTGCCAATATCGGGCAGATCATCTTGAAAGGTGCATCATGGTATAATGCCGTAGGGACAGAAAAGAGTAAAGGAACAAAGGTATTCGCTCTTACGGGAGATGTGAACAACGTCGGTCTCGTGGAGGTTCCCATGGGAACCACCCTAGGACAGATTGTTTTTGACATCGGCGGTGGAATCCCCGGCGGCAGGAAATTTAAAGCCGCCCAACTGGGCGGTCCATCCGGTGGCTGTATTCCCGCCGAGCATCTTAATGCACCCGTTGACTACGAGCGAGTCACGGAACTGGGAGCCATCATGGGTTCCGGGGGTATGATTGTTCTGGACGAAGACAAATGCGCCGTCGACATGGCCCGTTTCTTCATGGATTTCGTTCAGGATGAATCCTGTGGAAAGTGCACACCCTGCCGCGTAGGAACAAGAAGAATGCTCGAGATATTGACAAACATTACCCAGGGCAAGGGCAAGGAAGGAGATATCGAACTCTTATACGAGATGGCGGGCATCATCAAGAACGCATCTCTATGCGGTCTTGGGCAGACAGCCCCGAATCCCGTGCTCAGTACCATACGCTATTTCAGGGATGAATATGAGCAGCATATCAAAGATAAACGATGCAAAGCTGTCGTTTGCTCCTCCCTCTTCAAATCGCCCTGCCAACATACATGTCCAGCCGGTATGGACGTTCCAGCTTATATCGCACTCATCCGGTCCGGACGTTTTGAAGATGCATATAAGGTGATGTTACAGACGAACCCCTTCCCCTCTGTATGCGGAAGGGTCTGCGATCACAAGTGCCAGTCGAAGTGCCGCAGAGGCAAGCTTGACGAAGCTCTTGCTATCAAATTCTTAAAGAGGTTCATTACTGACAATGCGCCACGGCCCAAAATCAACCCCGTTACTGTAACGAGGAAAGAGAAGATCGCCGTTGTTGGCGCAGGTCCTGCCGGTCTGACGGCAGCACGGGATCTGGCACGCAGAGGATACAAGGTAACTGTATTCGAGGAACTCTCGGAACCAGGTGGAATGCTCCGCTGGGCTATTCCTGCTTACAGGCTGCCGAGAGAAATTCTTGCTAGCGAAATTAATGACAATATTAAATCCCTGGGCGTGGAAATCAAATGCAACACCCGTGTAGGTAAAGACATTTCCTTTGAAAAGGTGAGCAAGGATTTTGATTACATCTTCCTGGCGCCCGGTGCTCAGAAGAGCCAACCGATGGGCGTTCCCGGGGAAAATCTTAAGGGTATCTATGGCGGCGTTGAGTTTCTCAGAGATTTTAATGCCAATGAGGAAGCCTGGTTGAGCGGTAAGAAAATGCTGGGTTCAAAAGTGGCTGTGATCGGCGGCGGTAATTCCGCAATCGACGCTGCCCGTGTTGCACTCCGTCTGGGGACCGATGTAACGATCCTTTACCGTCGCGAGAGAAAGGACATGCCAGCGGCTGAGGAAGAAATCATCGCTGCGGAAGATGAAGGCGTCAAAATTGAGTATCTTGTCGCCCCTCTAAAAATCAATGAAAAGGACGGCAAGGTAAGCGGCATCACTTGCCAGAGGATGAAGCTAAGTGAGTTCGACCGGAGCGGGCGAAAAAAACCCGCGCCTATTGCAGGCTCCGAATTTACATTAAGTATTGACTCTGTCATTGCCGCCATCGGACAGACGTCAGACATGACTTTTGTCTCTAAGGATAGCGGCGTGAACGTCAATAAATGGTCCACATTTGATCTTGCAAAAGACAGCAAATCTCAGACGACAAATCCAAAATTCTTCACAGGTGGCGATGCTCTAACCGGACCGGACACCGTGATCGGCGCTATTGAAGCGGGACATCAGGCAGCCAGAGATATGGACAGCCACATCAGGAAGATCAACGGTGAACCTGCTTATGTGGAACCACCTGAGGATAAGATTGAAATTCCACTTATCATTGATGAGGAAGCCGTGGAAGCTCCTCAGGCGAAGATGCCGGAGTTACATGGGCCTGAGCGTAAACGCAATTTCAAAGAAGTTGAACTGGGCTACTTGAGAGAAGTGGCGATTCAGGAAGCGTGCCGCTGCCTGCGGTGCGATGCTGAAATCAGCTAATTTCTTTTAAGCAATCGGAATTGTTTTGCCTTGAACCCCGTCCTTTGGACGGGGTTCTTTTATTGCTGCGCCGGGGCAGAACAGTCTGATACGATCGCGGGGCTAAAAAGAAAGTTTGTGATATTCAAAATAGGATTAAAAAAATCGTTATTGATAAAGTGGCAGAAATGGCGGAGATAAAGAGCACGCTCGACATTATCATGGAAAGGACGAAAAACCTGACCATGACAGAAGAAGAAAAGGCATCATTCCGGCGGGAAGAGGCAGAAGGGAAAGTGAAGGGATGGATACAAAAATATCAAGACTGCGCCATCGGGCTTGATAAGTTGAAATCAGACTTCGAGAAGGAGGTAGCGGCATATCCGGAAGTCCTACATATTCTCAAGACACAACTGCTGGACTGTGTAAAACTGTACGGGGGAAATAGCAACATATTAAGACTTCTTGAAGATATCCTCGGCATAAGTACAGCGGACATTGAGAATACAATTCAATTCTTTAAGCGCGAGATAGACATCATGCACACCAAGATGATTGAAGGCCTTAGGGGGGAATTGAAAAAAAGAAAAATATACGGCTCTTCGGTTGTCCCCAATCCAAATCACGGCGTAGAATGGCAAAAAAGTATACTTGAGGCTGAATCCAACCTCAGGAAACAATTAAATTTTTTGTAATGCCGTCATAAATAATCGAACCAGTGATTCTTAATTTTCTGGAAATTGGCCTGTACTTCCTTCTTTCCTGTCACAATTTCTCCATGTCCGCAGAGAAGATAGTCTATCTCCATTCCTGATATCCTTCTCAGACTTTCCTTAAGCATGTTGCCGCTTCCCCCAGGCAGATCCGTGCGGCCTATACTCTGATTGAAGACCAAATCACCGGTAAACAATGCCCTTTTCAGAGGCCAATAGAGACAAATGGACCCCGGGGAATGTCCTGGAGTTGCGATGACTTCAAATCTGTGCTCGCCGATGGTCAAATCGCCTTCTCTAAGAAAAAAATGCGGTTCCGGAATCTTGAAGTGCTGCCCGGCAAAGTCGCTGATAAAACGATGTTCTTCTTCATTAATGGCGAACATAGTCGCTTTGCCAAGCCCTTGCACTGCTTCCATATGATCGGGATGACCGTGCGTGACAATAGCCAAATCGATCTGGTCCGGGGAAATGTTAAGTTCAGCAAGATTCTTACACACATGCTTAAAGAGATGTTTATGACCAGGGTCTATAAGTATTTTCAGCTCGCCGTCAATAAGGTAGGTGTTGCAGTTATTCTGCGTATAGATCCTCCATATAAACGCATGGAAACGATCAAATATTTGCATAAGGTAAGTCTTCTATCGTTTCAAAATCACTTCCCCTCAGAATTCAATGTTCAGATTGACCTGAGGTTCAAAAATCTTCCCAAGAGATTCAAAAGTATCCCGGTAGGATGAATTGATGAACATAGAGGGAAGGGATTTGATCTCATAAAGCTTGTCAACGCCGCTTCCCGATGCCTGGCGTACATCTACCTGCAACTGATCGAGTAAGGTGCGTGAAAAAGATACGCTTACATTGTGGAACCTAAGAACGTTCAGAGAACTGTCATTTTTTCTCTCCGCTGTATCAAGGTCCAGTGGAATAATCTTATCAGTTTGTAAAAACTCATCCCGTGCTGATGGTATTCTGTCAACATCAATACCGACCACATACGACCCAAGCTCGGCATTTGTCTTAAATGGTTCCCAAGTGGCAATCATTCCCGAAGCGTTGCCCTCAACGGCGCTTGCAACTATCAAAAGCGATAGATATATTAACCATGCGTAGTTCGAACTATATACCCTCTTCATATTCAGCACTACCGCTCCAGATTACGACGGGGGAAGCCTCAGTTTTTGGTCAACGTACAGCAAATCGGCACGCCTTATCTGATTAAGTCTTCGCAATTCACTGACGCTCGTATTACATCGTCTGGCGATCTTATCAAGAGTATCGCCTTTCTTGACCCTGTATACGTATGTCTTAGACTTCTTGCCGTCAGCTTTCTCGGCTTTCCCTGCTTTTGCTTCCGCTTGCGGCAGTTTCAATTTTCTCCCGACATAAAGAGGCTCCTGCAGCTTCATTTTGTTCAGTTTCAACAGGACACCGATTGTCGTGTTGTTCCGTTTTGCTATTTTATCGAGTGTGTCACCTTCCTTCACCATGTAAACTCTATTCACTGACGAAGGCGCGGGCGGCAGGGATTTTTCAACTGAAGATGATGCTTTGACTTCCCGGTCATTGTTCCCACCAGATATTTCTTTCTCTTGCGCAGGAACCTTCAACGTGCGACCGAAGTATAAAGGGTCATCGAGTTTCATATGGTTCAGTTTCAATAGTGTACCCAGCTTTATGTTATGCTTCCGCGCAATAATGTCAAGGGTATCACCCCTCTTGATTGTATAGTTTGCACTGTGCGGCGCCTTAATTTTGTCTGTATCATCAGATGTGTTGACGGATTTGGCGTCATCTTCTTTTTTTGTTAAGAGAATCTTTGGCGTTGTAGACGGACGCCCCGGCGCTGCAGGTAAGAATTCAGTCACAGAGGCTGCTATGGCCTTTGCAATTTCCGTTTGAAATCGACCGCTCTGCAACAACTTTTCTTCGTGGGGATTTGAGATATAGGCCGTTTCGACTAGCAATGATGGAATTTCCGGCAGTTTCAGCACTATGAACGGCGCCTCCTGAACCTTTCTAAATTTCACTTGAGTTACCCTGTCAAGATGTCTAAGAACACAATTGCCAAAGGTTCTTGACGAGTTGATAGTATTTGTCTGAAACATATTTAATATGATAGGGTCCGACTCATCGCTATTGTCCCCATTGGGAGAACCTCCGATTATATCGGCCATATTTTCATTCCTTGCCAGAAGCTTGGCGGCTTCGCTGCTTGCACCTCTCAGCGACAGGCAGTAAACAGAGCTGCCCTTGGCATCTCTCTGTCTGAAGGAATCCGCGTGGATACTCAGAAATAGATCAGCGCCGTATTCCCGTGCAATTTTCAGCCTCTTTTTGAACGGCACGTAGTAATCCCCATCCCTTGTAAGAAAGGCGCGGTAACCTTCCTTACTGTTCAAGATATCCCTTAATTTCCTGCCGATATCCAGAACGACATTCTTCTCCTGTGTCTTCAGCTTTCCGACTGCACCTGGATCATCGCCTCCGTGACCTGGATCGATGACGATGATCTTGTTCTTTCGCAGAACTTTTTCCTCTTCTCTTTTCTTGCTCTCCTGCTTCTCCACGTCCGGGAATTCAATATCAATGACAATGCGGTCGGGTTTGTCCTGAAATTTCTTTTGCTTGAACACCTTCGTTTCAACATTCTCGCCAAGCGACAACTCTACTCTGATTATTCCTTGAGAAAGAGACGTAATTATTATTTTGTCGATCCCCGGCTTGTTCAAAATAAACTCATGCGGAAAGTTTTCCATTACGCCGGTTTCTTTAATGTCGATTAACAATTTTTTGTCGGCCTCGTCGACTGTATAAGCGACGTCATCACTCATATCGATGACAACTCTCGTATGATCGGGGGCCGCCCAATGCCGAATATTAAGGACATGACTTTCGGCAAATACGGGACAAGTGTGGAAGATCACACCCATCAAGATAAACAAAATGATAATTTTGTGTACTCGTATCATATTACCGACTCTTTCAAATTTTGCGCCAATCTATCAGATTTATCATATGACTTCAATACCCTTATAGTGCCTTGGTCGGATTAAAGGTCTTGTCAAGAAAGCCTGGAGAAAAACGCAGGTCCCGAAGCACTCGCTTCGATGCACTCAAGGCATGTTCATGCAAGATAAAGATGGCCACACAGAAACAAGAGCACAAGAAAAAATTATGATAATACAAAGGGGAGTTCTCACTTTCACACAAGTGAATCCTGTAACATCTCTAGAAATATAAAATATATTGACAATTTCTTCTCATAATGACATTTCTTCAAAACATATATACTGGGGCCAAGCCATGAAAATTAAGAACCTCTTTACTCAGAAGAGATTTGTCCTTTCCTTTGAGGTTTTCCCGCCTAAGAGGGAAGGTAATCTTGAAAGTCTGTATGTAACGATTACAGAACTGGGGGAATTGAAGCCTGATTTCATCTCCGTAACCTATGGAGCGGGAGGAAGCACAAGGGAGAAAACCATAGAAATCTCCTCTAGGGTCAAGAATGGATTTAATCTGGAAGTACTCGCCCATTTAACCTGCGTACAGTCTACGAAAGATGATATGGCAGGCATTCTCGATCTGCTCAAGGAGGAAAATGTTGAAAACATCCTTGCCTTGCGGGGTGACCCGCCCGAAGGTACGGAGAGATTCATAAAAACAGAGGGTGGATTTGAGTACGCGAACGAGCTGGTCCAATTCATTAAGGCCCGTGATAACTTCTCAGTGGCAGTGGCCGGCTATCCCGAAGGGCATATAGAGGCGCCCAATCTGAAGACAGATATGATTAATCTGAAGCGCAAGGTAGATGCGGGTGCAGATTTTATTATTACCCAACTCTTCTTCAATAATGACGCTTTTTACAATTTTCGGGATAATGCAATGGCACTTAGAATTGATGTCCCCATATTACCGGGCATTTTCCCAATCCTGAACTATAATCAGATCATACGGATCGCATCTCTTGCCGGTGTCAGGATACCAACCAGGCTTCGTGAGAAGGTGGAGCAGAACAAGGACAGGCCACAAGAAGTGGAGAAATATGGGATAGAATACGCGATCATTCAGGTTGATAATCTGATTAAAAACGAAATAGCTGGTCTTCACCTTTACTGCATGAATAAAAGCCATCCGGTAAAGAAAATATTAGCGGAGCTTGCTTTGTCACGGTGACTAAGAAAAAATGTAGATGCCGAGAAAGAAGTAAAGTATACGAGCAATAATGTGCATAAGTGCATCCTGCGTGCACCGATTCTTTGCAAATTATAGAAGCCACGCGTAATTACCCGGGCGATTAGCTCAGTTGGATAGAGCGCTGGTCTCCGGAACCAGAGGCCCCGAGTTCAAATCTCGGATCGCCCGCCAAAATACATCAGTCGTGGTTGGCTAAGCTCTGGAATTACTGATTACTCTGTGCATTCCAACTCCTGCATAAAAAATCTTGATTTTCTGAAAAGGATATTATACAAGTCAACTCCAATCAAAATCTTAATATACAGGACTCCTTGTTCGGACATACAGTTCGGACTTTAGAGCCATGAGGAGGTAGAAAGTTGAAAAGATACGAAACCCTGTTTATTGTCCAAATTGACCTTCCCATTGATGAGATCAACAGTATTATCGAACGATACAGAGCAATCGTAACAGCCCTCAAAGGCACCATCATCAAAGTCGAGAAATGGGGCAAAAGAAAATTAGCTTACGAAATTAAGAAGCAATCAAACGGCAACTATGTCCTGATCGATTTCGCAGGCAAGAGCGCCATCATCGACGAACTGGAAAGAAATTTCAAGATCGATGACAAAATTCTGAAATTCATGACAATAATGAAGGATGGCAACGTTGATCTGGCGACGATAGAGAAAGAAGGGCAGGAAGAAAGTCAGACAGCAGTGCCGCGTCCGGCGCTGGTTTTCGAAAGCCGGGAAAGTGCTGGACCGAAGATAGAGACCGATGCAAATAAGGACTCCACATCATCAGAATCCACATAAACGCTGATATAACGAGGAAACGGAGGGGAAAAGTATAACAGATGCCAACACCATCAAGAGACACAAGGACACCAAGAACGGATTCAAGGCCGCAGAAGAAATTTTACCACAAGAGAAAATTTTGCCGCTTTTGCACAGACTCAGATATAAGAATTGAATACAAAGAGCCTCATGTCTTGAAGGATTATATAACAGACAGGGGCAAGATCATACCGAGAAGAATTACGGGAAATTGTGCCAAGCATCAAAGGGAAGTTACTGTGGCCATAAAAAGGGCCAGGACAATAGCCCTGTTGCCCTTTGTTGTCTCCGAATGGTAATATGAAATTCGAAAATGGCCTCATCAGGTCAAAATCAACGGATTCAGGCTTTGAGCAAAGAAAGGGGTGCATTTTTTAAGAATAACTTTTTCACGGGTATAGCCCTATCCTCCCTGGCCTTTCTCGCTGCCTCGCTCATTCCTCTGCTGGGAGCTTTCTTTTTCATCCTAACACCCCTGCCAATTATTTTTTATTATTCCAAGACGGGCAGGATACAGGGATTGGCAATATTTATCATATCTCTTTTTCTGGTCGCCATAGTCCTAACATTTTCGGGTTCCGCTGCAAACCTTCCATTCTTATTTATAACGGGATTCTTGGGGATCTTTCTTTCAGAGATTTTTCGCAGGAATTATTCAATTGAAAGAACTGTCGTTTACCCTGTGACAGCAATCCTAATATTATGGAGCTCTTTTATCGCTCTTCAGAGTCTTTCAGCAGGGGAAGAACCGTGGCATCTTGTTGAGGATTACATCGGGAAGAATATCCAGGAAAGCATTCAATTCTATGCTCAGCTGGATATTCCGGCGGAACAAATAGCTCTTCTGAAGGATAATTTTAAACAGATAACGAGCTTCTTTGCAAACATTTTCCCTGCTCTTGTGCTGGTAAGCGCTTCCTTCATAGTGTGGCTAAATATACTGGCAGCAAGAGAGATATTTCAAAGAACCGGAATGTGGCATCCCGATTTCGGGGATCTTTCGCGCTGGAGGGCTCCAGAGGGTCTGATATGGGTTCTCATTGCCACTGGAGGATTGCTTTTAGTCCCTGTTTCATTGGTAAGGATCGTAAGCCTTAATCTTGTGATCGTTTGCCTGTTTGCGTACCTCCTTCAGGGTTTGTCAATTATAAGTTTTTTATTCAAGACAAAAAATGTTCACAAATCATTCAGGATACTTTGTTATTGTCTTATTTTTGCTCAACAGTATATAATCCTGTTCATAGTTGCCGTGGGCATCTTTGATCTGTGGGTTGATTTCAGAAAATTTATTAAACCAGTAACATACTCCACTTCTTAAACAGGATTATGAAAAATCCGGGGTTAATGATCTTACAAAAGAAATGCGCATGGGCTAAAAAGACGGGCTTCACGAGAAATAGGAGCTTAACGGAAGATAGCTACCGGTGTACGGGGTGTAACTGAGACAAAAGTTGCATAACATGCCCGAAGTATGTGGGTCGATTTGAGTTGTTGAGCTTCTTGTGTACTCGCTTACGACCAAAATAGCGAAATTCAGATTTTACGAGGAGAATATATGAAGGTTATATTGAAACAGAATGTTGTTTCTCTCGGAAAGGCGGGAGATGCGGTTAAAGTCGCCGATGGTTACGCAAGGAACTATCTGATTCCCAAGGGGCTTGCAGTGGAAGCAAGCAACTGGTCTCTCAATGCTTTGGAAAATGAGAAAAAGCAGATAATGAAGAAGATCGAAACTGAACAAAAAAAGGCCGAAGCCATGGTCGAGAAGCTCACAGGCGTGGCATTGAGCCTTACCAGGCGCGTAGGGGAACAGGATAAATTATTCGGATCAGTCACCACAAAAGATATAGAAAAATCCCTCCAAGAACTGGGCGTAGAGATTGATAGAAAAATGATAATCCTTGAAGAACCTATAAAGACTCCCGGCGAATTCCTGGCGAAGATTAGACTTCAGCCGGGGGTAACAACGGAGATAAAGATAACAGTAATTGGTGAGGCGTAAAGCAGTCCATGAAAGATATTGACACCTCATTGCATAGGGTGCCGCCGCAGAATCTCGAGGCTGAGCAATCTGTAATCGGAGGAATCCTCCTTGATAACCAGGCATTGAACAGCGTTTTGGAAGTGCTTCACGTCGAAGATTTTTACAGCGAAGCTCATCGCAAAATATTCGCCGCCATTATAGAGCTCTATGACAGAAATGAGCCGAGTGATCTCATCACATTAAGCAACATACTGAAGAGCAAGAATCAACTCGAGCAGGCAGGGGGGGCATCTTACCTATCGTCCCTCTCGGATAATGTGCCGTCAGCAGCCAATATAGATCACTATTCTAAAATCGTAAAAGAAAAGTCAATTTTGCGCAACTTGATTAGCACGGCGACGGATATTCTGAGCAAGAGTTATAATCCAGGTACTGACATTGATACGGTGCTTGACGAAGCTGAACAAGCCATATTCGATATATCGGAAAATAAGATAAGGCCAGCTTTCAGCCCTTTCAAAGAAATAATCAAGGACAGCATCAAAACTATTGAAAGGCTATACGAGAGAAAGGAAGTTGTTACCGGTGTCCCCACCGGGTTTGGAAAGATAGACGATATCACATCAGGATTGCAGAAATCCGATTTGATAATCATCGCAGGCCGGCCAAGCATGGGGAAAACCGCTTTTGCCCTGAATATGGCCCAATCTGCAGCCCTCGAAGCGAATATCCCCGTTGCAATTTTCTCTCTGGAAATGTCCAAAGAGCAGCTTGCCCTGCGCATGCTTTCCTCGGAGGCAAGGGTTGATTCACAGAGAATCAGAAGAGGGTTTCTGGGAGAAGCCGATTGGCCGAGACTGATCGCAGCCGCCGGAAGGCTTTCCGAAGCGCCTATATACATCGATGATACTCCTGCAATCACTGTATTGGAAATGAAGGCAAAAGCACGTCGGTTAAAATCTACCGTGGACCTTGGTCTGATCATACTCGATTATCTCCAGCTTATGAGAAGCAGCGGTTACAGAGATTCGCGAGAGCAGGAAATATCGGAGATCAGCCGTTCGCTGAAGGCACTCGCGAAGGAATTGAATGTTCCAGTTGTAGCACTATCCCAGTTGAACCGGAAGGTGGAAGACAGAGGTGACAAGAGACCGCAGATGGCAGATCTCAGAGATTCGGGAGCCATTGAACAGGATGCAGACGTGATTGCTTTTATTTATAGAGACGAGGTCTACAATAAATCTGATGAAAACTCCGAAAAGGGTTTTGCCGAAATTATTATCGGGAAGCAAAGAAACGGACCAACGGGAATGGTAAAATTATTATTCCAGGACAGATTCACTCGTTTTGACAACCTCGCAAGAGGGATTGACATCGAGCAGTAGTCATACGGGAAAACATCGGTTGTGATCTTCAAATCTATCTCCTCCAAAGGTTCCTGCACTACCGTCTTCATCAAACAATCCGAGTTTTATCGGCACCGCATCGGTTAGAATCTGCTGTATCTTGCGAAGTTGTTATGTCTCAGGCCGGAAGCAGATCCCGCTCTCTTCCTAAATATGGAATGGCCAGTCTCAATTTCTTAAGGGCCTGCTTCTCAATCTGTCTGGCCCGTTCCCTGGTAATGTTATACTTATTGCCGATTTCCTGGAGGGTTATCGGGCTGTCCGTCATTATGCGATGTCTGACTATATAGCTCTCCCTTTCATTGAGATTTGTGAGGGCGCCAGCAATGTTTCTCTTTACGATATCCATCTCCTCTTTCTTAATCAAGGACGTCTCCTGATCCTCGCCCTTGTAAGTCAGATTATCGAGATGAGACGTTTCTCCTTCTCCGCTGATGTATGAATCAAGCGAAAGATCGCGATAAGTAAGCCGCTGATCCATTTCTTCAATTTCCGTTTCCTTGACGCCAAGAGACTCCGCAATTTCGCCGAATTCGGGGTTCTTCTGCGAAAGGGCCTCGAGCTTCCTTTTCGCCTGACCAAGCTTAAAAAAGAGTTTCCTCTGGGCTTGAGTAGTGCCGATCTTTACAAGGCTCCAAGACTTAATTATAAAATTTTGTATGTATGCCCTTATCCACCACACCGCATAAGATATGAGCCTGTACCCTTTATAGGGATCAAACTTTTTCACAGCATGCATCAGGCCTATATTCCCCTCCTGAATCAAATCGGCCAGTTTGACTCCGTAATTTCTATATTCGTGCGCGATCTTGACCACAAACCTCAGGTTAGAAACGACCAGTTTCTCGGCTGCCTCCATGTCATTATATTTTTTAAATTTGACGGCAAACCTGAATTCTTCATCCGCACTAAGAATGGCATAGCGATTGATTTGTGCTATATAGATGTCAAGAGTACTCGTGACTGATGGCAGTTGCAATTAATACTCCCCGGCTCGCTTTGTTCATTTTATGATGTTTATTTTATTATGCATCTGATCCTCCAGTCAACATCTTTGACATATTTTTTTCTTAATAGTGCATATCTTGACAGATTGGCTATTCATGTTTACATTTATGAATATAATTCACGATTTGGACATGCATTGAGGGTGACACTCTTAAAGAGTATGAACGCTCGCGTTACGCCCTGTTTTTCTTCGTCGCAGGCGCATATCCACGTGAGATTAAGAGAGTTAATATATTGCTGATAAAGACAGATGGAACAAGCAGAAGCCCCGGATTATTGGAGGTATCATGAGATTTGACAAATTTACATTGAAAGTTCAAGAAGCCCTGCAGGAGGCTCAGACCCTTGCAAACAACTACGGAAACCAGAGTGTAGATGTCGAGCATCTTCTTGCGGCATTTCTCCTGCAGCCGGAAGGCATTGTCGGGGAAGTACTGAAAAAATTGGGAGCAGATCCAAAAGGAATTGAAACTGAAATCAAGAAGTCTCTCGAAAAATTACCGCGAGTTGAAGGCACCGGTATCGGCCAGACGTACATGACGCCGAGACTAAATAAAGTATTGGACGATGCCCTTGCCGAAGCAGCGCGCTTAAAGGATGAGTATGTAAGTGCCGAGCATATCCTCGTTGTAATGGCGGAAGAAAAGGACGGAGTTGCCGGAAAAATCCTTAAGGGGAAAGGCGTTACGAAGGACAATATATTCAGGGTCCTTCGCGAAATCAGAGGCAACCAGAGGATTACAGATCCGAATCCGGAAGAGAAATATCAGGCCCTGAAGCGTTATGCCCGGGACTTCAATGAACTTGCCAAGAAGGGATCTTTTGACCCCGTCATCGGAAGAGACGATGAAATCAGGAGAATCATGCAGGTGCTCTCCAGAAGAACAAAGAACAATCCTGTTCTCATAGGCGAACCGGGCGTGGGCAAGACGGCTATAGTGGAGGGGCTTGCACAGAGAATCGTAAACGGTGACGTGCCAGACAGCTTAAAGGACAAGCGCGTTGTCGGTTTAGACATCGGCGCCTTGATTGCCGGTGCCAAATACCGCGGAGAATTTGAAGAAAGACTCAAGGCGGTGCTTAAGGAAATAACAAGCGCACAGGGAGAAATCATCCTCTTCATAGATGAGATCCACACGGTAGTCGGTGCGGGAGCCGCTGAGGGAGCGGTTGATGCTTCCAATATGATGAAACCTGCCCTTGCCCGGGGTGAACTACGGTGCATAGGTGCGACGACATTGAATGAATATCGGAAATATATCGAAAAAGATCCTGCCCTGGAACGGAGATTCCAGCCCATCATTGTGAGGGAACCTACAGTTGAGGATACTATTGCAATCCTCCGGGGATTGAAAGAACGTTATGAAGTGCACCATGGGGTGAGGATCAAGGATTCTGCAATCATCGCTGCGGCAACGCTTTCCGCCCGTTACATCAGCGACAGGTTTTTGCCGGACAAGGCGGTTGATCTGATCGACGAGGCTGCCTCTCGCCTGCGAATTGAACTCGACAGCATGCCCTCTGAAATCGATACGATAGAGAGAAAGGTAACGCAACTGGAGATCGAGCGGCAATCCCTAAAGAGCGAGTCAGACAAAACGACGCAGGATAGACGCAACAAAATTGATAAAGAACTTAAAAAGCTCAAGGAATCAATGGAAAAAATGAAGGCGCACTGGGCTCGAGAGAAAGAATTCATCAAGAATATTCAGGTTATCAAGAGCAAAATCGAAGAGTACAAAACTGAAGAGTTCAGCGCACAGAGGGAGGGCAACCTCGCTAGGGCAGCAGAAATACGCTACGGAAAGCTCGTCGAGCTAAACACTGAATTGGAACAGGAACACGCCAATCTTTCCGAAATCCAGAAAAATAATAAGATGCTGAAAGAGGAGGTAGATGCGGAGGACGTCGCGGAGGTCGTTGCAAATTGGACCGGCATTCCCGTATCACGTATGATGGAAAGTGATGTCCAGAAACTTATCCATATGGAAGACAGGCTCAAAAAAAGGGTAATAGGGCAGGATGAGGGTATAGCCGCCGTGTCGAGTGCCTTAAGAAGGGCCCGTTCAGGACTGCAAGACCCCAACAGGCCAATCGGTTCCTTTATTTTTCTCGGACCCACAGGCGTAGGTAAAACGGAGCTGGCTCGTGCCTTAGCGGAATTCATGTTTGACAATGAACAGGCTATGATCAGAATTGACATGTCCGAGTACATGGAAAAACACTCCGTCGCCAGACTTATCGGTGCACCCCCAGGATATGTGGGGTACGACGAAGGCGGCTACCTCACTGAAGCGGTACGGAGGAGGCCATACACAGTTGTGCTTTTCGACGAAATTGAAAAAGCACACATGGATGTATTCAACATACTCTTGCAGATTCTGGATGATGGCAGATTGACCGATGGCCATGGCAGGACTGTCGATTTTAAGAACACTATCGTGATTATGACATCTAACATCGGAAGCCAATGGACTCAGGATATGACCGTGAGTGATGAAGACAGGCGAGCGAGGACAATGGAGACCTTAAGGTCTACGTTCAGGCCGGAGTTCTTGAATCGGATAGACGATATTATTACTTTCAGATCATTGACTATAGACGATATCGATAGGATCATCGATATCCAGATCGCTCTGATTCAGAAAAGGCTTAAAGACCGCAAATTGACCATTGAATTGACAGAAAATGCAAAAAATTATATAGCTAAGATTGGATACAGCCCGGTTTATGGTGCGCGGCCCCTGAAGCGGGCCCTCCAGAAACTGCTTCTGGACAATCTTGCCATGGGAATTCTCGAGGGAAAGTTCGCCGAAGGAGAGCACATTGTCGTTGATGCGAAAGAAAATGGCGAGATGATTTTTAATAGGAAAAAGTGAAGGTAACAAGGAGGTTTATTGTTGATGAATACCATCAAGACAGGTTTCCTGCTCGGCACCCTGACGGCCCTGTTAATGCTGATAGGGGGATATTTCGGCGGCAAACAGGGAATTGTCATCGCGTTTATTTTTGCTGCGGCAATGAATTTCGGAGCATATTGGTTTTCCGACAAAATCATATTGCGCATGTACAATGCGCAAGAGGTCAGAGAAAGCCAGGCGCCTCAACTCTACGCCATGGTGAAGGATCTGTCCTTAAAGGCCGGCCTTCCCATGCCGAAAGTCTATATTGTCCCCGGTGATACGCCCAATGCCTTCGCCACCGGACGCAATGAAGACCATGCAGTCGTCGCCGTGACAGAAGGAATCTTAAGAATGCTGAACAGAGAAGAACTGGAGGGAGTTCTTGCCCACGAATTGACGCACATTAAGAACAAGGACATGCTGATCGGTTCCATTGCAGCAACCCTTGCCGGAGCTATCGTCATGCTGGCAAACATGGCTCAGTGGGCGGCTATCTTCGGTGGATCAAGCCGTGATGATAACGAGGAGGGCAGCGGTGTCATCGGTCTCATTATCATGGCGATACTCGCTCCCATTGCGGCAACTATTATACAGATGGCAGTTTCCAGATCCAGGGAATACCTCGCTGATGAAGGCGGGGCCCGTGTATCGGGCAAACCATATGGCCTGGCAGGCGCCCTGGAAAAACTATCGAGGGCATCCCAGACAGTACCGATGGAGGCTAACCCTTCAACCGCTCATATGTTTATCGTGAATCCGCTGACGGGAAAATCTCTTATGAATCTCTTCAGTACACATCCTCCTATTGAAGAGCGCGTTGCAAGGTTAAGAAGCATGAAGCCCATGTGAGCATAGGTAGTAAATACCCAATCTGAAGCAGCTCACATGTTGTTAATTCATATGTAGCCTTATTCTCGACACTCAGTCCAGCCAGCGCTTAATGCGGAACAGGGATGCTTTTTGCATAGAAGGAGAGTATTATGGACGATGAAAAAAAAGAGAAGGGATTTGTGATCAAGGATAAACGAATTTTTGATGAATCCGGGGAAGCACGTCCGGAAGATTTGAAGAAAGAGGAAACGGCAGGCGATAATAAATCAGAGAAGAAATCTCTCGAAAAAGATGATCAGGCAGGGACCCGGGAAGAATATTTCCCGGAAGTCACCTTTTCCAGTTTCGTTCTTTCCCTAAGTACAACGGTCATGTACCATCTTGGCGATTTTCCTGATCCTGCAACAAATAAGGCGGAAAAAAATCTCGCTGCAGCGAAACAAACAATTGACATGCTCAACATGATAAAGATTAAAACGGCTGGGAATCTCGATATTGATGAAAAGGATCTCCTGGAGGGAATCCTCTATGAGCTGATGATGAGATACGTCAAAGAGAAGGAAGCAGGATGATCAGTAAATTGTCGCCTGCGAAGGTTAACCTTCATCTTCGCGTCTTGGGTAAGCGAGCAGATGGCTATCATGACATTTCAACGTTGATGCAAAGGATAAGTCTTTATGATGAACTGATATTCTCCCCCACTGACCGCGGCATCACCTTGAGCTGCCCCGGCAGCGCCATACCGGAAAACAACAATAACATCGTGTACAGAGCGGCAGATGCCCTTCTCTCCCGTATCTCACATCCTCCAGGCATACATATCACCATTAAGAAAAAGATCCCTGTGGCAGCAGGACTTGGCGGGGGGAGTTCGAATGCAGCGACGGCGCTCGTAACCGTAAACGATTTGATGGATTTGCACTATAACACCGATGAGCTTATGAAAATCGGAGCAAAGCTCGGCGCAGATGTCCCTTTTTTTATCTTCGGGAAGACAGCCTGGGCATCCGGTATAGGAGATCGGCTTCGAACTGCCGAGAACATTCCTCCATTATGGTTTGTTCTGATCAACCCCGGCTTTGAAATCTCCACAAAAATGGTTTATGAAAACCTTAATTTAAGATTGACAAAACGAATGGTAAATTATAAGTGTTCAATGTTTTGTACTGTTGATGACATAGTAAAAGGACTCCATAACGATCTTGAGAGGGTCACTCTGGTCATTCATCCCATTCTGCAGTATTTTAAGAGCATTTTAGTGCAAAATGGCGCTCTTGGCGCACTAATGTCCGGCAGTGGCCCAACGGTTATGGGGATTTTCACAGATGAAGAAGGCGCGATTACGGCCGAAAAGGCCTTAGGAAACGCCGGAGGGAGCAAATGGCCCGTATTTACGGCCCGTTCAATATGACGCGCGTTTTGTCATTCCTGTCATCGTGAGCCTCCCTTTCCTCTGCTGCTCTCTTTGTCAATAATGGGGCGTCGTCAAGCGGTAAGACACAAGATTTTGGTTCTTGCATACGGAGGTTCGAATCCTCCCGCCCCAGCCACATATAACTACTTTTTTTGAAGGGATCTACATGCTTGATAGAATGAGAATATTCTCCGGGAATGCGAATTTGCCTCTTGCCCAGAAGGTCTGTGAAAACCTCGGTGTATCGCTCGGCAAGGCCAGCGTAACAACATTCAGTGACGGTGAGACAAGGGTGGAAATCAATGAAAACGTGCGTGGAATGGATGCTTTTATTATTCAATCGACGTGTCCACCCGTAAATAGCACCTGTATGGAACTCCTCATCATGATAGATGCCATGAAGAGGGCTTCGGCAGACAGGATAACGGCCGTAATACCATATTATGGCTATGCGAGGCAGGACAGAAAGGTGGCCCCGAGGGCACCAATTTCAGCAAAGCTTGTGGCTGATCTTATCACGGCAGCAGGAGCCTCTCGTGTACTTTCGATAGACCTCCATGCCGGCCAGATCCAGGGTTTCTTTAATATCCCCGTTGACAATCTCTTCGCCACCCCCGTACTCTTGGATTACATCAGAAGAAATTATCAGGGTAATATCGTCATCGTATCTCCTGATACGGGCGGCGTGGAGAGGGCGAGGGCGTTCGGCAAACGGTTGGACGTTAATATTGCCATCGTGGATAAGAGGAGAGAAGGTCCCAACGAATCAGCTGTCATGAATATCATCGGCGACGTGAAAGGTGCGCGCGTCATTGTACTTGATGATATGATTGATACAGCAGGCACAATAACACAGGCGGCCCGAGCACTCGAAGGAGCGGGGGCCGTGGAGGTCTCCGTATGCTGTACCCATCCCGTCCTTTCGGGACCCGCAATAGGGAGGATCGAGAGTTCTAGCCTTAAGGAGATTATCGTCACTGACACCATCCCCCTGCATGATAAGGCTAAGGCTTGCAATCGTATCAAAGTTCTCTCTGTCGCGGGGCTGATCAGTGAAGCAGTTCGACGCATCTATTATAACGATTCTGTACATTCGCTTTTCATATAGGAGGAATAGATGGAAATAAGTGAATTAAAAGCCAATCTTCGGAAGACTTCTGGAAAAGGGGTTTCCCGAAGACTTAGAAAAGACGGGTTGACGCCAGCAGTATTTTACGGCCCCAAAACTGAACCTGTCCTCTTGGCGGTGAATTCTTCTGATTTGAAGAAGATACTAAAGGGCAAGGAGGAAAACATTTTCATAAACCTGCAAATAGGCAACGGTGGACAAATGGAAAAGTTTACCCTCATAAAAGAACTGCAGATAGATCCTGTCAGCGGGAAATTCCTTCATGTTGACTTTTGCGAAATTGACATGGAACATACGATTACCCTCGACGTGCCCATTCATTTCAAGGGACAGGCTATAGGCGTCGAAAACGGGGGAGAGCTGCATCATATAAGAAGAGAAATAAGGGTATCCTGCCTCTTCACAGTACTGCCAGAATTTGTAGAGATCGATATAAGTGGTCTTGAGATCGGCGATTCAATAAAGGTGCAAGACATAAAACTGCCTGATGGTGTAAATGTCCTTGATCCGCAAGATACGATAATAGCATCGGTTGCGGCACCGAAAGCTGTCGTGAAAGCTGAGCCGGTAGAAGAAGAACAGGTGGCAGTAGAAACGCCAGAAGAAGGCTCGTAAGCAGCGAAACTTCCCGCCTGCAGTGCGGGACTTCCCCGGCAAAGACCATATTCTCAGTTTCGTCCCGCCGACGGAGCCGCATTCGCGGGGCGCTCTCCCGGTCAAGTGTAAGACTTCTACTCCGCTTAGAGGTGACTGTTTGAAGCTTATAATCGGGCTGGGAAATCCAGGTCTCAAGTACCAAGCCACTAGGCACAATAGTGGATTCTTGGGAGTTGATGAAATCGCTACCACCCACAATATTCCCGTGCAATTGAAAGGCTTTGACGCCTGTTACGGAAAAGGCAGAATCGGTGGCATTCCGATCCTGCTCGTCAAGCCCATGACCTTCATGAATATCAGCGGCTCTGCAGTAAAGAAGATCGTAGATTACTTCAACATTAACATACCGGATATGATCGTCATCCATGACGACATAGATCTCCCTTTTAGGACAATCCGTTTGAAGGCAGGCGGCGGTCACGCCGGCCATAAAGGACTAATCTCCATAATAGACAGTCTCGTCAATCCGGAATTCATCAGGGTGAGAATCGGCATCGGAAGACCTTTTGATAAATTAACGGTTGAGAGATACGTCCTTGAACAGTTTGCCGAGGATGAAATGAGACTGCTGCCCGAAATCATGAAAATGGTAAGCGATGCAGTGACAATGATTGCCACATCCGGAATTCAGGCGGCCATGAATCTTTACAATGAGAAACCGGCCAATCAATCGGATAATGAGAATGATGCGCTCTTGCATTGATCTTTCCCGATACAATGAACAGCTATTAAGGAATCAATCTCATACAAGAACAGTGGCCTAATAAAGGAGGATACTGTGGGCTTCAAGTGCGGTATTATTGGGCTTCCGAATGTTGGGAAATCCACCATCTTCAACGCCTTGACAGCCGCAGGCGCCGAAGTGGCCAATTATCCCTTTTGTACCATTGATCCAAATTTAGGGATTGTACAAGTTCCGGATGAACGGCTGCAAAGAATTGCTGAAATCGTCAGACCTCCCAAAGTTACTCCTGCCACCATGGAATTCCTTGACATCGCCGGGCTCGTCAAAGGCGCAAGCAAAGGAGAGGGTCTGGGTAACAAGTTCTTGGGCCATATCAGAGAAGTCGATGCTATTGTGCACATTGTACGATGTTTCGATCATCCCTCTGTTGCCCATATCTATGGCGCTGTCGATCCTGAACGTGACATAGAGATAATAAATACGGAATTGATTATAGCCGATTTGGAGACCGTCGAGAAGAGAATTGCAAAGATCGAAAGGCTCGCAAAAACAGGAGACAAAGTCGCGCGTAAAGAGTTAGATACGTGTCTCCGTATCAAGGACGTTCTGGTAACGGGAACCGCCGCACGTGAGATAACATTCCAGGAAGATGAGCAGATGATCGTGCGAGACCTTCACTTGCTCACGGCAAAGAAAGTTCTGTATGTTTCAAATGTCAGCGAAGCTGTTCTCAAGGGTGCTACTGACTGTATCCTAAAAGTGGAATCGATTGCACGAAAGGAAGATGCAAACGCAATCGCTATCTGCGGGGATTTGGAGGCAGAGATCGCAGAACTTCCTAAGGACGAGCAACAGGTATTTCTCAATGGTTTGGGCATTCAGGAGTCCGGCCTTAGTAAGCTCATTAGGACGGGATACGCTCTCTTGGGGTTGATAACGTTTTACACCACAGTCGGTCCGGAACTCCGGGCATGGACGGTGCCCCGTGGTACGAGAGCGCCAGAAGCAGCGGGAAGGATACACAGTGATATGGAGGAGGGCTTCATAAAGGCGGATATAATACATTACGACGATTTTATTCGAATGGGCAGCCTGTCTTCAGCGAAGGACGCAGGACTAATTAGAATCGAAGGAAGAGATTATATGATAGCCGATGGCAATATCGCTTACTTCAGATTTCATGTTTGAAAGCAATCGCCCTATCGAGAAAATGTTATTTAAAGGGAAAAAGATGGCTGTAGGAACGGATAAAGACAGGCCATCCATTGTGACATGAATATTTGACCCTTCATCAGGCCTCTGCACGGAGGATCGGTGGACGGCAAAGTAGGGAAAGGAAACCATCCACCGACTCAAAGTTAGAGAATTCTACGACGCAAGGAGAGCTATTCTTCGTGTGAAAGAAAATCAGGAAGGAAAAATGTTTTGGTTTGATCTGTATCGTCTTCTCTTTTTACCGTCTCCCCCGGATCAACTCCATTTGATAATTCTTTTTTAGCCTTAGCGTCTTCAGTGATGAAAAACTCATATTCGATACCGAATTCGCCCATATCAGCTCCCGAGGCTGAGACCATGTCTTCCTGATTTTTATCCTTTTTCATTTAATATATATTTACTGGTAATAAATTTTCGTGAGACCTCTGAGATCTACCTTTCATCTTTGCTCTATCGGCTATTATTCCTAAAGGTTTCTCACGTTCTCGAGGGGTCTCTTCAAGTTGGATTTTACTTCCGCAAAATTGTTGCCACTTTAAGACTGTCGTGCATCTGTATTTATGAAGTTAGCGCAGAGAAATCGCAATGAGGACGTAACTTCCATAAATCAATAATTTACGAATCATCGTAAAAACAACTCTGGATCTGAAATGAAGCAATTATTTTGAATAGGAAGGATTTAGCTTAATACTTTCACGAACTATCTGTGCGATAATAGCGCAACATATTTGTCCGGCGGTGAACTAATTCTAAAATATCGCCCGCTTCGATACGCGTGTATGCATAGCACTGCTCTTTATCAATTAATGTGCTTATCAATCTTCTTTCGTTCTCTGATGAATTTGTACCGGGAAATGCTTAAATGCCTGGCCGCAGCGGTCTTATTGCCGCCGCTTATTTCCAGAGCATTTTCAAGGATTTTTTCTTTAATGTCACTCATGATTTTCTGTGTCACCGAGGTGTAATTTATTTCACCGGAGGAGAGAGTGGGAAGAAATTTTTCAATTTCGACTTTGAGATATTTATAATTGGGAACAGCCTTTATTTCCGCGGGAAGATCGTCAGGCGAAATGGCTGTACCGAGTTTCTGCAAGATCATGACCCGTTCAATTATATTTTTCAACTCCCTCACATTCCCTGGCCAAGTATAGGCTTTCAAAATAAGCTCTGCTTCTTTACTAAATCCTTTTACCTTTTTCCCGAACTTCCTATTAAATTCTTCTATATAGTGCCTTGCCAGGAGAAGTATATCATCTGGTCTTTCCCGCAAGGGCGGGATAACGATAGGGACAACCCTTATTCTGTAAAAGAGATCTTCGCGAAATGACCCTTCATTTACCATCTTAGCTAGGTCCATGTTCGTTGAAAAAATGAATCTCACGTCAACGGGTATATTTTCCGTTCCGCCAAGCCGCCTCACATAACCATTTTCCAGCATTCGCAAGAATTTTACCTGCAGTTGGATGTTCATATTTCCGACCTCATCCAGCAACAAAGTACCCCCATTCGCATATTCGAGAAGACCTATCTTCCTCTTTCGTGCATCGGTAAATGCTCCCGCTTCATATCCAAAGAGTTCACTTTCCAATAGCGTCCCTGGAATAGCAGCGCAATTAACATCAACGAAGGGTTTGGAAGACCTGTTGCTCTGCCTGTGAATGGCGCGGGCAATCAGTTCCTTACCGGTGCCGCTTTCGCCCTGAATCAATATGTTTGTATTATGTGACGCAACTTCCTCAATCACATGGAAAATACCGATCATCTTCTTTGATTTGCCTAGAATATTATGAAACCCCAGAAGAATATCTTCCCTCTCCTTAAGTTTTTCGACTTCCGTTTTGAGGGACTCTGCTTCGAGCGAAAGCATGGAATGCATAATGACGTTGTCATATGAGGTAACTGCGTTTTTAACGAGTATATCTAGAATATTGATTTGATCCTGGGAGTAGCTGCCTGATCGCTTCGCAAGATACAGCGCGCCTTTGAACTTGTCTTTTATATGAAGTGGAAATGCTATTTCTGAAGAGAAACCGTCATGAACGGGCAAGGTTGGTGACCTTTCATCGGTTTTGCGCCGTACGACAATGGTATCAGTATCCATTGCCTGACTGATGATGCTCTTGCCAATTATCCCATCATAAGCCTTTCTATCTTCGATAGACACCTTCCCACCATCAGTCACGAGACATCGATCCTTTTCGATGTCCAGGAAATATACGAGGACTCTATCGGCGCTCGCAATTTCAAGCGCACTCTTATTGAGAATGTCGAGTATGCGGTTATCAAGGACGCGACTCAAATTTATCTCGGACACAGCCTCCTGAAGAATCATCAACTGACGAATTTTCTCCGCATTCGTTGCAAAGAGCCTTGTGTTGTGGATAACAATGCTCATCTGACTGGCAAATGTCAAAAAGAGGCTGATCTCCTCAGTGAAAAATTTTGTTTCCTCCTTACACCACGCCGCTATCGTTCCTATGACATCATCTCCTATCTTAAGGGGCACGCACACTATAGAACCTTTACTGAGAATCTTCGTCAGCATGCGATCAGTTTCTGTAATTCTCGGATCAGTTGCTGCATCCTCGATAGCAATGACCTGACCTGATTTTGCCACCTTTGTCGACAGACAATCGTGTTCGTAAATATTCAGAGCAACGGAAAAGGCTCTTGCCGTCTCTTCGGGATTATAATTTTTTACGACCTTGGTTTCCAGATACTGCTTCGTCTCATCAAGAAGTCTGATTATCCCCATGTCAAAACCCATGGTATCGACAACTTCATCCAGAATCCTAGCCAGTATTTCATCCACATTTGAGGGAGCGGTAAGAAACGTACTTATCCGAAAAATACTTTTCAGCAACTTATCCTTGTCGAGTAAAGGAGCGCTGGATGTTTCGATGCGGAAATCGTCATCACCATTTATTCTTGCCATTGTTAGATCATTCCCCTTCCCAAAACATTATGCCTCGTGCAACATGATGCTGAGGGCTGTCGTAAGCTTCACGGTGTCCTCATCCGCTCTTCTCAATCTCGCACTCACAATCCGCCCCAGATTCAACAGTATCCGGTAACCAAGTTCATGATCTGTTTCAGCAACCTTCAAAAAGTCATCTTTCTTCATTTCATACATAACACAATCCGTAACTGCCTTCACGGAAGCAGTTCTTCTTAGTTCCTCGAGGAGAGCTATCTCCCCAAAAACGGCGCGCTGCTTGCCATCCAGTCTCGTAAATACCTTATTTTTCTCTGACTCTTCATTATCTATGTCGTCTATAACGATACTCTTTGCGACCTCGACAGTGCCCTCCAGAATAATATACATCGTATCTCCGATATCACCCTCTCTCATGATGATCTCATTGACCGAAAAGGTAACCTTACGCAGGATCTTCATAATTCTCTGGATTTTTTCCGGAGACAGGCCTTTAAAAAGAGCAATATCCTTCAATGCAGCAATATCCTTATCCATCAATTATCCCCCAAACTACAACCTCTGCACATCTTGCGGCATCCACCAACTTCCAGAAATTATCAGAACCTTATATACGAGACGTTTTCGAGATTATTAGTCGTCACTTCATCTTGCCGGCATTACCTTCGAAAGTATTACGGCAAATTGCCCGTCTTTTATTATGTATCCGTCATCAGGATTCAATATAAACTGCGTTTCTTCTCTTCTGTAAAAAAAATCCTTTTTTGATTCTCTAATTTTATCCTTGATAAAGGTATCAATAATGGATGTATCATCCGATAGAATATCTGCAAGTTTCATTGCCTTCTTTTCCGTTAATAGACCTATCAGGATAGCGTGCCGCTTTCCCCTGTAAAATGCCGACAACTCTTTAAATGTATTGCCTACAAGACTTCGGGGAATTTCTACTCTCCACAACTTGTTGGTGTCGCCTATTGACAGCATGCTCGAAAATATTTTAGGGAGACCAGGGGAATTAATCGCGGTGGCGAGTAATGAACCCACATGTTCGCCTCTGACAACGATTTCATCAATACTTGCCCGTTTTAAATGCTGCTTGTTCTCAGCATCCAGGAGCTCGGCAATCGTCTTTACATTGGGTGCTATAGACTTGATTGCCAGGGCGGTAAGGGTTGTTCTTTCATCAATCCGCTCGTGCGGATGGCTTCCCGATGTGTCTGCCATAATTAAGGCAAAGGCGGCCTTCGTTATATTAGCCCTGGAAAGAACATCTTCATGGATGTAATTACCCCTGAGAAATCTGAGGTTGTATTTATCATACTTGAGTTTAAGGGAATCGATATCGTCAACAGAAAGTTCATTTATCAAGATGATAGGTGTATCTTCCATGGGGCCGTATGCCGTCAGCACCTGGAGGACTTCTTCCGTATGCTGATTCCAGCCGCATATAACAATGTGGTCCTTCTCTTTAACAGTTTCCAAACCTTTTCCCTCCTTAATCTTCCGTTCGACAAATATGGAGGCGATCGTTGCCGTGAAGAGGGACATCAACCCGACACCCGCAAAGATGAGTACCAATCCAACTACTCTTCCGCCCGTCGTTATGGGATATATATCACCATAACCGACAGTACCCATGGTTACTACGGCCCACCAAACTCCATCCCACATAGAACGAATGGTAGAATCTTCCACGGTACGTTCAAAATAATAGACGCTGGTTGCACTGACAAAGATGACACTCAGGATGACAGTGGCAATTTGAACAAACCGCTCCCTGTACAATCCTTTCATGAACCTTAAGACCATCGACATATGTCATCCAAGTAATTACGCTGCACTGGGTCAGCTTTATTTGGCCTTGGTCTAAAATATTCAATGATTTCGTCCATGGATGAAAAATCAACTCTTCCCGTATTCGAAGAATCGCATGGAGAAAGTGGCCCTGCCCTGAGTTGCAGAACGCAGGTCCGTTGAATATCCAAACATTTCCTTCAAGGGTACTTTACCCCTGATCTCACTTATCGTCCCCTTTGGCGTGATGGCTTGAATTTCCCCGCCTCTTGCATTTACATCTCCTATGACTTCACCCATAAATTCTCCCGGCACGATGACGTCTACCATCATGATCGGCTCAAGCAGTACCGGATCAGCCTGCAAACAACCATTTCTGATGGCGGATGATGCCGCTATCTTATAACCGAGCGTCGTAGATTCCCCTTCCTTAAAGGATCCTCCCATCACCGTTACCCTGATATCCACAATAGGGTAACCACTGATTACACCGCTGAGAGTCGCTTCTTCAATGCCGTCATGAATGGCAGTATAGAATTCTTCCGGTATTACGGCTTCGTCGGTCTTTATGATAATCTCATTGCCTTCTCCGCGGCCTCTGGGTTCAAGTAACAACCGAACATGACCAAAATGTTTTTTTTCGCCAAGTTCCTTTTCAAAGAGCCCCTCGACTTCTATTTTCCTTTGAATTGTTTCCCGATAGACAACCCGCGGTTTACCGACATTCACGTGAGCGTTGAAATCTCTTTTTAATCTGTCAATGATAATTTCAAGATGAAGTTCTCCCATGCCTGAAATTACGGTTTGAGCGGTCTCTTCATTATACTTAACTTCAATCGTGGGATCTTCTTCTATGAGTTTGGCGAGTGCGATGGTAAGCTTTTCCTGATCTGCTGGTGTCTTGGCCTCTATGGCCTGACTTATGACGGGTTTATAAAACTCAATGGGCTCAAGAAGAATCGGGCGGGACTCATCGCAGATCGTATTCCCCGTTGTCGTATCCTTGAGACCCAGAACGGCTACGATATCCCCGGCACCGCACCTCTCGATTCTTTCCCGTTTATTGGCATGCATCTTCAATAGTCGCGCAATTTTTTCCTTTTTCCCGATGCTGGCATTATATACGGCATCGCCCACCTTCATAAGGCCCGAATAAACCCTCAGATAAGTCAACTTTCTCCCTTCATCCTGCCTAATCTTGAACGCCAGGGCAGCAAGAGGCTCATCGTCGCGGCTGCATCTCACCTCTTCTTTTTTCGTTACAGGATTGACACCCCTAACCGGGGCGATATCATCCGGTGAGGGAAGAAAATAAACTATGGAATCAAGTATCGGCTGAATGCCTTTGTTTCTCAGGGCAGAGCCGCACATTACGGGAACAGCCTTCAAAGAGATAGTTGCCTGCCTTATGGCTTTAATTATCTCCTCTTCCGAAATAACTGTTCCTTCCAGATATTTCTCCGCAATATAGTCATCCATCTCGGCGAGCGATTCAATCAGTTTTTCACGATGCTCTTTGACCTGTGGAAAAACGTCAGATGGAATATCTGAAACCGAAAAAGACAGCCCCAGTGTATTATCATCCCAGGTAACTGCCTTCTGCTTGATCAGGTCTATGATGCCTTTAAAATGATCTTCCTCACCAAGAGGCATCTGTATCGGCAGAGGTACCGAATTAAACCTTTCGCCCATGGTCTTTATGGTACCAAAATAATCGGCACCGACTCTGTCCATCTTATTGATAAAAGCTATTTTGGGGACGCCATATTTATCGGCCTGGTGCCAGACTGTTTCTGATTGCGGTTCAACGCCACCAACGGCGCAAAACACTACTAATGTCCCATCAAGAACTCTCAGGCACCGTTCGACCTCCATGGTAAAATCCACATGTCCGGGTGTATCAATTATCTGGATTTCATGATTCTCCCACGTACAGGCTGTAACAGCTGAAGTAATCGTTATTCCTCTCTCCTGCTCTTGCGGCATCCAGTCCATTGCAGCTTCGCCATCATGAACCTCTCCCATTTTGTACAATATACCTGTATAAAAGAGTATTCTTTCGGTGACGGTCGTCTTACCGGCATCTATATGGGCTACGACACCGATATTTCTTGTTCTGGAAAGTTTCTTTTTTGAGGCCATGGACTAATCCGAGAGTGAATTTCTCTATCCCTGCGTTATCCTTCTTTTGCACCCGGCGCCAGCATGTCCTTATTCATAGTAAACGGCTGCCTCGTATCAACATGCCCTTTGATAGATTCCACTTCCTTCCCGTCTATCAATAGCTTCACCCTTTTGATGCTATTCATATTGCGTATTAGGGTATTTGTCAGCGAGTATATAGTCGCCATTTCGCTGGTACTACCACCGGGATGTTGTTTGATAAGATTCTTGTCAAAGCTGACGTAAGCAGTTTGCTTATCATCTATTCTAACATTATCCAGCGTCACCCCTTCGGGGAAGGTCCTTACGAGCTTTGTCTTAGAACCTTCGAGCAAAGCTTTTACTAATTCCCTGGCCCTGGCTTGGTCATTCTCTTCCTTGGGTATATACCTCTTTTCCGGAACTAAAAATCGTTCATTCGCATCGGAAAAATACAATACTACCTCTTGTTTTTCCCTCCTTGCGACGTTCTCCTTGGTTGGCGGGAACACATATTCAAAAATAATTACAAAGAAAAGTATGAGACACGCTACAATAGTAGTAATAATCAAGAGAAGAATAGACTTCTTCATGCGCTTCTTTTTTTTCTTCACCTTTATCTCATCCGTTCTTCTTTTTTTCTTTGTGGCCATAGTCAATTATTCTCCTCAATTACTAAAGGCGGCGATAATGTAGGGTATTTTTGCAATACTGTCAAGCAGAGAACAGAATCCAGCCGTCGACGGCAAGGCAAAGAGGGGCTTCAGAAATGTGAATTAGACGCTCATGAGAGTCTATTGTTAAGCGCGAGCAAGAGAATTGTCCGCCGTATGACCATCTCTACAGGACAAACCTCTTCGTTAATTAGTACTCCACTATTATTCCTGACGGAAATACTGCATCGGTAAACATTTTGGCAGGTGCGCACATGCTGCAATTATATGGACTTTCCGATCCGTTTCGGTGCGACATTGTGTCAGCCGTAATAAGATACTATGTGGCTCCTCGCCTTCAATCAGTGGCCGCGCAAGAGACTGTGTGCTGGTTTCAATTATATCGCGGAAAAGTTAGATTGTTCGGGTTTGCTCTGGGGCGGTGTTTCAAGGAGCAATTGACAGAAGACCTTCCTTCCTATTTATTATCGCTGCTACGACCATTCACCCACCAATCACTCTTATCCTTGAACCACCACTCGGAGGAATCCGTTCTGATGATGCTAAGAGCCAGTTTTTTTGCAGTTTCAGTATGAAGTCGCCTTCTAGCAAATTCAATCCAGTCGTCAGTGTATTTATTGCCCAGATCGCCGTATTCCTTCAACTGGAGAATAAGAGCAAGCTGGTCGGCATCGTGGGCAATGAGAGCCTCTCTCGTTTTTTTCTCGTTAAACTCATCAATGACGGATTTGATTTCATCGCCGAAGAACACCGTTTGCGTCAGTTCTCTTATTGCTCTTTCCTCGTGCACGGTGACATATTTCTTATACATATAATTCATATCGCCGGTTCTGGCTTCGGGAAGGTCATGGACAAGACATATCTTCAGCACCTTCAATTCGTCCAGACCAGGTTCAAGCTTACTTAAGGCATAGCCGATAAATATCGTTCGCAGAATATGTTCAGCCACCGATTCGCAGCCGGAGCCCAAGAACCTAAAACCTGTTCTGGGGGTTTTCTTTAACATGCCCACTTCAAATAAGAAATTCGCTATGCTGTCCATATTATTCCCTTTTCATCGTTTTTATTCTATTGTCCATCATATCTGATACTCTCTTTATCTGCGACTGGAGCGACGCAATACCGTCCGGTTTCATGGACAGCAATCTATCAATCTGCGATTTCCAGTATTCCAATACAGAGATTTCGTTTTCCTTCAATTTTTTATCAAACCTCGTCTGGAGCTCTTTCACAAAGGCCGGATTATTTTGCATCTCAGTCATTTGCTATCCACATTTGACAAATGTCGTCATCTCCTTATAAGTATCATTTATTATATCATTAATGTTTGTTCTTGCAACCATTGATATTCAAGATGTTAGAAGCAAGTAATATGTCCGGTATTGTAGCACGTAATCTGTCCGGTTTAATATGGTCGCCGATGGAGGTGCCCGATGAGACGGACGGAGATGTTACAGGAGATCCGGAAGACGCGATTT
>Ga0187857_10000375_pt1 | contig 55928 bp, 53 predicted proteins | sample June2016WEW_8_10_FD_132984 | JGI IMG/M metagenome (GOLD analysis project Ga0187857, IMG submission 132984) | Peatland microbial communities from SPRUCE experiment site at the Marcell Experimental Forest, Minnesota, USA - June2016WEW_8_100 | ecosystem: Environmental > Terrestrial > Soil >... | reverse complement strand
GTCGGGGTAGAAGACGCAGACCGTGGCGTCCCCCGCCGCGAGGTGGTCCGGGTGGGATGCCCCGAGACTCTCCCAGTTCCGTTCGGGCGACTGGCACACGAGGCGATCGGGACGCAGCTCGCGCACCACGCGGCTGAGGTCGCGTCGCAGATCGCTCGACGCGACCAGCCCGCCGTCGGGGTAGCCGAGGAAGTGCACATCATGGACGCCGACGACCGCCGCCGCGGCGCGCTGTTCTTCCCGCCGGAGCTCGGCCATCTCCGAGCGCGCGATCGAGCGGTCCGAACCTCCGGCGTCGCCGTCGGTGACGACGCAGTAGGCGACGTCGATCCCGGCGTCGGTCCAGAGCGCCACCGACCCGGCGACGCCGAAGTCCACGTCGTCGGGGTGGGCGGCGACGACGAGCACGTGGCCGATGCCCGGCTCGATGCCGTCCGCGACGGTCGGCTGCGTGCTATCTGGCATCGGGGCCACGGTGGGTCATCTCGGGAGGCTAGCTCCGCGGAGGTGGGCGAGCGTCCCGAGGAGGGCGCATGACCCAGGAAGGGGTCGGATCCCTTCCTCGCCGGGCCGTCCGCTACGCTCTCGCTGTGTTCGGGCGTCGGACCCGGACTGAGGCGACGATCGATGGTCGTCGAGACGCCCTCGGGGGTCGAGTTGTCAAGCGATCGCGGTGCGAAAAAGGCGGCGCCGCCGCCTGAGTCGGCCCTCGACGAAGCACGGGTTCTCGTTGCCGAAGTCGAAGCCGAGCTGGGCGCGATCGAACAGGCGATCGAGCGTCTCGAGAAGGGGACGTACTCGACGTGCGAGCTGTGTGGCTCGCCGATCGAGCCGGAACGGCTCGTCGCGGCGCCGACGGAGCGGCGCTGCGGGGAGCACGGCGCGTCCCGCTGAGGGGGGCGTCGGACGCAGGCGCTCCGCCGGCGACCGGCTCAGGCCTTCTTCGTCTCCTGGAAGATCCGGTCGATCTCGGCGATTCCCTCGAGCAGCCGGTTCGCCACCGCGACGTCGCAGGTCTTCTTGGCCTCACCGGCGGCCTTGGTCGTCGTCCAGACCAGCTCGTGGAGCTCGGGGAAGCGCTTGGCGTGCTCCGGCCGGAAGTAGTCCGTCCACAGCACCCAGAGGTGGTGCTTCACGAGTTCGGCCCGCTCTTCTTTGATCATGATGGCGCGCTGGCGGAACACCGGATCGTCGGACGCGTTGAATTTCTCCATGCAGGCTCTTACCGACTCCGCCTCGATGCGGGCCTGTGCGGGGTCGTAGACGCCGCACGGCAGGTCGCAGTGGGCGTGCGCGGTGCGCGGCGGCGCGACCCGGTCGGCAAGCGAGAGCAGATATGAGGTGAACGGCATGCCACGACTCCTTCGATCGCTGTCCATGGCCCGCCGGGGCGGGCGAGATGCCGGCGCCGAGGCGGGCGGCGCGGTCAACACTAACGAGCTGCGGCCCGTCCGATACCGTCCGCGCCCCCTCCTCACCTCCTGGGCGCGGATTCTGCGGATCCCGGGGCGCGTCGTCGTGGCCGGGCCGAGCATGCTGCCGACGCTGCGCGACGGGGACCGCTGCCTGGTTCGCAGGACTCGGCGCGTCGGGCCGGGGGATCTCGTCGTGATGTTCGACCCCGAGAGGTCGAGCCGCCTGATCGTGAAGCGGGTGGTGGCCGTCGACGCCGACGGCATCGTCGTCGCTGGCGACAATCCCGGCGCAAGCCGTGACAGCCGGGACTTCGGTGCAGCTTCACCCGAGAGGCTCGTCGGCGTGGCGTGGTACCGCTACGGGCCGGCAGATCGGATCGGCCGGGTTCGCTGAGCCGATTGCTGCAGCTGAGCGGGGCCGCACCGTTACGCTTGGCAGGAATGCGCAAGCTCGCGGTGCTCTCGATGCACACCTCACCCCTCGCGCAACCCGGCAGTGGCGACGGCGGGGGGATGAACGTCTATGTGCGCGAGCTATCCGCCTCGCTCGCCCGTGCCGGCGTCGCCTGCGACGTCTACACCCGGGCCTCGTCCGAGGACCTCCCGCCGCTTGTCGAGGTCGAGCCGGGACTGACGATCCACCACATCGCCGCTGGACCGCGGCGACCGGTGGCGAAGAGTCTCCTGCACGAGTTCGTCGGCGCCTTCACGCAAGGCGTCGCCGATCGCATGGCCGCTCTCGAGTCGCTCGGCGCTCCCCGGACCGACGCGATCCACGTCAACTACTGGCTCTCGGGGATCGCGGGCCACGCCCTGAAGCACCGGTTCGGTGTCCCTCTCGTCTCGACGTTCCACACCCTCGACCGCGTGAAGGCCGAGTCGAGCCCAGAGGAGCTCGACCGGGTCGACCCCGACAGGCGCGCCCGCGCCGAGGCGGAGATCGTCGGCTGCTCCGACGCGATCCTCGCGTCCTGTTCGGTGGAGCTCGACCAGCTCGTCGAGCTCTACGGCGCCGAGCCGTCTCGCGTCGAGATCGTCGCCCCGGGTGTCGACCACGCCTTGTTCTCGCCGGGCGACAAGGTCGAGGCGCGTCGGGCGCTCGGGCTCGCCGGAGCCGACCCGCTCTTGGTGTTCGTCGGCCGCCTCCAACCGCTCAAGGGCGCGGAGGTCGCGGTGCGGACGGTCGCCGCGCTCGACGGCATCGGCGTCCCCGCCGCCCGGCTTGCCGTCGTCGGCGGCCCGAGCGGTCCGAGTGGGGAAGCCGAGGTCGTGATGCTGCATGCCCTCGTGCGAGACCTCGGGATCGGTGACCGGGTCGCGTTCGTCCCGCCGCAGCCGCACGAGCGGCTCGCGGCGTACTACAGGGCGGCCGACGTCTGTCTCGTGCCGAGCCGCTCGGAGTCCTTCGGTCTCGTCGCCCTCGAGGCGGCGGCCTGCGGCACGCCGGTCGTCGCTTCCGCCGTCGGCGGCCTTGCCACCCTCGTCGATCGCGGCGAGACGGGTTTCCTCGTCGAGGACGGAGGTGTCGAGGAGTTCGCCAGCCGCGTCGCCGCCATCGTCTGTGACCCTGAGCTCGCGGCACGCCTCGGGGGCGCTGCGGCACGGCGCGCCCGGGCCTACACCTGGTCGCTTGCCGCTGCCCGCCTGCGCCGCCTTTACAACGACCTGACGGCGCGCAGCCTCGTCGAGTGCAGCTGAGGTGTCGGCGAGCGTCGACGTCCGGCTCTGCGTCGTCGGTGGCGGCCGGATGGGGTCCGCCCTGGTCGCGGGGCTGCTCTCCGGTGGCTGGGGGGTGCCAGGCGAGATTGCGGTCGCCGAGCGTGCCGCGGAGGCGCGCGAGGTGCTGCGGGGCCGCTTCCCTGGGCTCGTCGTCGGCGAGCCGGTCGCCGCCGACGGACTTCTCGTGGCGGTGAAGCCTCAGGACGCCGAGGCGGTCTGCCGGCAACTCGGCGGATTGCGTTACCGTCACGCTTTGTCGATTGCCGCAGGGATCACGACGGCGAGCCTGAGTGAGTGGTTTGGCGGGAACGTCGCGGTGGTGCGGGCGATGCCGAACACCCCGGCGCAGGTCGGGGCGGGGGTGTCGGTCATCGCCGGCGGCGCGGACGCGACCGAGGCCGACCTCGTCTGGGCGGAAGGGATCCTCGCGGTCGTCGGCACCGTCGTCCGGCTCCCCGAGGAGCTCATCGACGCGGCGACGGGGATCTCCGGCTGTGGACCGGCCTACCTTTACTATCTCGCCGAGGCGCTGATCGCTGCCGGCGTCGCCGCCGGGCTCGATGGCGCCGTCGCCCGCCAGCTCGTCGATCAGACGCTCTACGGCGCGGCGCGAATGATTGTCGACACCGGACGACCTGCTGACGTGCTGCGCGCCGAGGTCGCGTCCCCCGGGGGGTCGACCGAGGCGGCGATCAACGTCCTCGAGACCCGCCAGGTGGGCGCGGCCTTCGTGGCTGCCGTTGCCGCGGCGGTCAGGCGGACCGGCGAGCTCGGGGGTGGAAGGAGAACGCCGCGCCAGACGCCCGGCTGAGCCGGGCGCGAGGAAAACTGTTTTCCCCTCTTTCCACACGAGCCCCGCTGGCCTACAGTCGTGTCGGCGGAGAGGGGTGATTGCGCTGTCCATCCAGTACACGAAGTCGCATTTCCTCACGGTGGGTGAGGTCGCGCAGATGCTGCGGATCTCGAACATGACCGTCTACCGGCTCATCAGCTCCGGGCAGCTGCCGGCAGTCCGCGTCGGCAAGTCCTACCGGCTGCGCGACGAAGACGTCGACGGCTACCTCGCCGCACGGTTCACCGAGGCGGGCTAGGCACCTTCTCGTCGCCGTGTGGCCGACGGCGGTCCCGCCGTCGGCGTGGTGAGGGATCCGGGGGGAAAGGGCTCGGCCTTGATGGGCCGCGCGACCTCTCACCGGCGGGGACCCGGGGACCCCAACCATCGGTGACCGACGCGGTGGGCGGTCGAGCCGCGAGAGACGTCCTCCGCCCGATAGCTCGTCGTTAGCCTGCAAGGCGTGGCAGGAAAAGGCGGGTCGCGGGCGAACAACCGGGTTCCCGGGCCGACCGTCGCCCGCCTGCCGCTTTACCACCGCGCCCTTTCGGTGATGATCGAGCGAGGCATCAGGCGGGTCTCATCTGCCGAGCTCGCCGAAGTCGTCGACGTGAATCCGGCGACGCTGCGCCGGGACCTTTCGCGCTTCGGCACGTACGGGACCCGGGGTACCGGCTACGAGGTGGGGCGCCTGCTCGACCGGGTTGACGAGGCGCTGGCGCTCGATCGCGACTGGTCGGTCGCGATCGTCGGCATCGGTAATCTCGGACGCGCGCTCGCCCGGTCGCGCGGATTTCGCACCGGCGGGTTCCGGGTGGCCGTGCTCGTCGACGTCGACCCTTCGGTCGTCGGGACGACGCTCGACGGGATCGTCGTCGAACACCTCGATCGCCTCGGCGAGGCCTGCGCCCGGGAGGAGGTGGGGATCGGCGTCGTGACAGCGCCGGCGAGCGTGAGCCAGGCGGTCGCCGAACGGCTCGTCGCCGCCGGCGTGAAGTCGATCCTCAACTTTGCCCCGGTCGTCCTTGCCGTCCCGGACGAAGTGACCGTCCGCCAGGTCGACCTCGCCGCTGAGCTCCAGGTGCTCGCCTTCTACCTTTCCCGTCGGCCGGGCGCTCCCGACGCGGCCGGTGAGCCGCGCGCCGCAGCTCCGGGAGATCCCACCGCCGGCCGGAGCGACGCGGGCCCGTAGAGTCCTTCTGCGGCGCCCTTCGTCGTGCCGGCCGCGGATCTACCGTGGTCGCGGCGAGGTGCAGCCGCGAGCATGAGGAGGTGAGCGTGCCGGTCGTCGTGGTCGGCCTGCACGAGCGGGACGCGCCGCTCGAGCTATCGGAGCAGGTGGCGCTGTCAGAGGAGGAGCTGCCGAAAGCACTCGCCGGGCTCGGCGACAGCCCACACCTGTCCGAGGTCGTGATCCTGTCGACGTGCATGCGCACCGAGGTCTACGCGGTCGCCGAGCGGTTCCACGACGGCGTCGCGGACATCCGCCGCTTCTTCGCTGACCGCCTCGGCGCCGGCACCGCCGCGGCTACCCTCGCCGAGGCGCTCGTCGTCGACCACGACGAGGCGGCGGTGCAGCACCTGTTCGCCGTGTCGTCGGGCATCGACTCGCCGGTGCTCGGGGAGGGCGAGGTCCTGCGCCAGGTGCGCGCCGCTCACGAGCGCGCCCGGCACGAGCGAGCCTCGGGCCCGGTCCTCGACGGCCTGTTCCGTCACGCGGTCGAGGTCGGCAAGCGCGCCCGGGCCGAGACCGGGATCGCCCGGGGCATAACCTCGCTCGCCCACGTCGCCGTGGCGCTGGCGACCGAGCACCTCGGCGGGTCGCTGGCGGGGAAGCGGATCGTCGTCGTCGGTGCTGGCGAGATGGGCAAAGGCTTCATCGGCGCGGTGCCATCGTTCGGGGAGCTTGCCGATCTCGTGGTCATCAGCCGCAGCCGCGCCAAAGCGGCCGCCCTGGCGGGGGCGGCCGGAGGACGCCACGTCGGGCTCGGCGACCTTGGCGCCGAGCTCGCCCGGGCCGACCTGTTGTTCTCGGCGACCTCGGCACCCGAGACCCTGCTCGGAACCGAGGACCTCAGAAGGGCGCGCGCCACCCGGCGGCGGCTGCTCATCGTCGACGCGGCGGTGCCGCGCGACGTCGACCCGGCGGTTGCCTCGTTCCCGGGCGTGACCTTGCGCGACTTCGACGACCTCCGCAGCTTCGCGGAAGCTTCGATGGCGACGCGGCGGGCCGAGATCGACCGGGTGCAGGCGATCATCGCCGAAGAGCTCCGCCGTTACGCGTTCGACGTCCAGGGACGCTCGGTGGCCCCGGTCGTCTCGGCGCTGCACGAGCGCGCCGAGCTGATCCGTTCGGCCGAAGTCGCGCGGATCGACGCCGTGCTGGCCCGGCTCGCCGAAGATGACCGTGCCGCCGTGGAGTCCTTGACACGCCGCATCGTTGCCAAGCTTGTCTATGAGCCGACCGTCCAGGTGAAGGCCGCGGCCGGCTCGCCGCGTGGCGAGCGCCTCGCCGAGGCGCTCCAGGCCCTGTTCGGCCTGTAGGCGGTGGGCCGCCCGGGCGATCGGCGCGGCGCGGGCGGGCGCGCGCCGTGAGGGCGTTGCGGCTCGCGACCCGGGGAAGCCCGCTCGCCCTCGAGCAGGCGCGCCGGGTGCAAGCCCGTCTGGCGGCGGTCGACGGCGGCCCTGCGACCGAACTCGTGGTCGTGCAGTCCGGGGCCGACCTGCGTCCCGAGGCCCCGATCCGCTCCTTCGGCGGTGCCGGGGCGTTCGTCGCCGAGATCGAGCGGGCGGTGCTCGCCGGCGACGCCGACGTCGCCGTCCATTCCCTGAAGGACCTGCCGTCGTCGGCCCCGGAGGTGGGGCTCACCCTCGCCGCGACGCCCGAGCGTCTGGACGCGCGCGACGCCCTCGTCGGTCGGAAGCTGGAGGAGCTCGCGCCAGGGGCGACCGTCGCCACCGGCGCCGTACGGAGACGGGCCCAGCTCGCGTGGTTGCGTCCGGATCTTCGTTTCGCTGAGCTGCGCGGCACGGTCGCCACCCGCCTCGGCCGGGTGCCGCCGGGCGGCGCCGTCGTCCTCGCCGTGGCGGCGCTCGAGCGCCTGGGACTCGTCGACCGCGCCGCCGAGATCCTGCCGATGGCGGTGATGGTTCCCCAGGTCGGTCAGGGTGCGCTCGGGCTGCGCTGCCGGGAGGACGACACCGCGACGATCGAGGTGCTGACGGCGATCGACGACGTCCTGGTCGCACGGGCCGTGGCCGCCGAACGGGCCTTTCTCGCCCGGTTGGGCGGCGGCTGCGACGCGCCGGTCGGCGCCTACGGGACGTGCGACTCGCCGACCGGACCGGTGACGATCGACGGCTTCATCGCGAGCGAAGACGGACACGCCCTCGTCCGTGGCGCGCAGCAAGGCGACGACCCGGCCGTCGTGGGCTCGGCGCTCGCCGATCGGCTCCTCGCCGCCGCGGGAGGCGGCCTGCCGTGACCGGCGCCGGCCCGCCCCGGCGGAGCGGCGCCGCCCGGCCGCTTGTCTCCTGGCGGGTCGTCGTCACCCGGGCTGCCGCCCAGGCGGCACCGCTCGTCGCGGCGCTCACGGCCGAGGGGGCCGAGGTGATCGAACTGCCGACGATCCGGGTCGAGGGCCCCGCCGACGGCGGCGCGGCGCTGCGCGAGGCGGCCAGCCGGCTCGACTCTTTCGACTGGGTCGTGCTCACCTCGGAAAACGCCGTCGGCCGCCTGCTCGCCGAGATCCCCGACACGGGGGTGCTCGGCGGCGTGAGGGTCGCGGCGATCGGCGCCGGTACGGCGCGCGCCCTGCGGCGGCGCGGGGTCGAAGCCGATTTGGTTCCCCGGCGCTTCGTCGGCGAGGCGCTCGTCGGCGAGTTCCCAGCGGGGTTCCCGGGCGGCCGCGTCCTGCTGCCCCGGGCGGCGGTCGCCCGCGACGTCGTGCCCGAGGGGCTGCGGCGCCTCGGCTGGCAGGTTGAGGTCGTCGAGGCCTACCGCGCCCTCCCGGTCGAGGCGTCGCCGGAGGCGCTGGCCAAGGCGCGCACGGCCGAGGCGATCACGTTCACCGCGCCCTCCACGGTGACCGGTTACCGACGCCTCGCACCTTCTGGCGAGGTGCCACCGGTCGTCGTTTCGATCGGGCCGGTCACCTCCGCGGCCGTGCGCGCCGCTGGCCTGTCGGTCACGGTCGAGGCCGGCGTGCACTCGGTCGACGGGCTCGTCGAGGCCCTTGTCGCCTGGGCGATCGGAAATGGGCGCCCAGGGGCCGGATCGCGACCGTCGTCGTAGGATCGGCATGATGACGGATCCTGGAGCGACCTTTGTCCAAGGGGGGTTCCCCGTCCGGCGGATGCGGCGGCTCCGCCGGACTCCGGCGCTGCGCCGGCTCGTCGCCGAGACCCACGTCGTCGTCGACGACCTCGTCGCCCCGTTGTTCGTGCGGGAGGGGATCGAAGACCCCGTTCCCGTCGCGACGCTCCCGGGCGTCGTGCAGCACACGGTCGGTTCGGCGGTCTCGGCGGCGGAGGAACTGCGCGATCTCGGGGTACCGGCGCTCATCATCTTCGGGATCCCGGCTGCAAAGGACCCCATCGGCAGCGGGGCCTCCGCCGCCGATGGCATCGTCGAGGTCGCCTTGCGGGCGCTGAAGGACGCCGTCGGCGACGAGCTCGCCCTCATCGCCGACTGCTGCCTCGACGAGTACACCGATCACGGCCACTGCGGTGTTCTCGACCGGCAGGGCCGGGTCGACAATGACGCGACCATCCGCCGCTACGGTGAGGTCGCCGTCGCCCAAGCCGACGCCGGGGCGGATCTCGTCGCCCCGAGCGGGATGATGGACGGCCAGGTGGGCGCGATCCGTGCCGCCCTCGATGCCGCCGGGCACGTCGAAACCGCGATCCTCGCCTACGCCGCGAAGTACGCCTCGGCGCTGTACGGGCCATTCCGTGACGCCGTCGACGTCGCAATCGCCGGCGCCGGCGACCGGCGCGACTACCAGCAGGACCCGGCGAATCGCCGCGAAGCGCTCGCCGAGGTCCGACTGGACCTCGCCGAGGGCGCCGACATCGTGATGGTGAAGCCCGCCCTGCACTACCTCGACGTCCTCGCCGCCGTCCACCGCGAGGTCGACGTTCCGGTCGCGGCGTACCACGTGAGCGGCGAGTACGCGATGCTCGCCGCCGCCGCCGACCTCGGCGCCTTCGACCGGGACGTGATGGTCCTCGAGACGCTCGTCGCGATCAAGCGGGCGGGCGCCGACCTCATCCTCACCTACCTCGCCAAAGAGGCCGCCGGGCTGCTCGGCGGCCGGTAGCCGCGGTGGCGCGCCTCGCGAGCTCGGCGTTGTTCGCCCGGGCGCGAGCGGTGATCCCGGGCGGGGTCAACTCCCCGGTGCGGGCCTTCGGGTCGGTCGGCGGCGAGCCCTACTTCGTCGCCGAGGCGAAGGGCGCCTACGTGACCGACGTCGATCGGAACCGCTACGTCGACTACGTCCAGTCCTGGGGCGCCTCGATCCTCGGCCACGCCCACCCCGCCGTCGTCGACGCCGTCTCGTCGGCGGCGGCCCGCGGCACGACGTACGGCGCGCCGACCGAGGCCGAGGTCCTTCTGGCAGAGAGAATCACCCGGGCGGTGCCGGGCTGCGAAATGGTGCGGCTGACCTCGTCGGGCACCGAGGCGGCGATGACGGCGATCCGGATCGCCCGGGGCGTGACGGGACGGGAACGCGTCGTCAAGTTCGCCGGCTGCTACCACGGGCACGCTGACGCCCTGCTCGCCAGGGCCGGTAGCGGCCTCGCGACCCTCGGGCTCGCCGACTCGGCGGGAGTGCCCGCCACGGCCGTGGCGACGACGCTCGTCGTGCCGTACAACGTCGTGCCCGAGCTCGACGAGCGGGTCGCCTGCGTCATCGTCGAGCCCGTCGCGGCGAACATGGGGCTCGTCCCGCCGGCGCCCGGTTTCTTAGCCGGGCTCCGCCGCGCCTGCGACGACGCCGGGGCGCTTCTCATCTTCGACGAGGTGATCACCGGTTTCCGGATCGGGGTTGCCGGCGCCGCCGGGCGCTACGGGGTGCGGCCGGACCTGTACTGCTTCGGCAAGGTCATCGGCGGCGGCCTGCCGCTCGCCGCCGTCGGTGGAGCCGCCACGGCGATGCGGGCGCTCGCCCCCGTCGGTCCCGTCTACCAGGCCGGCACGCTTTCGGGGAACCCGCTGGCGACGGCGGCCGGGCTCGCCGTGCTGGAGCTGCTCACCCCCCCGGTCTTCGCCGAGCTGGCCGCAAGCGTCGGGCGGCTCGCCGCCGGGCTCAAGGGCGCGCTTTCCGACGCCGGCCTCGCCGTCGAGGTCCCCGTCGAAGAGACGCTCTGTGGCATCTTCTTCGCCCGGGCGCCGGTGACCGACTACGCCGGGGCGCGCCGCGCCGCCGCCAACGGGGCGTACGCGCGTTTTTTCCAGGCGATGCTCGCCCGCGGGATCGCGCTGCCGCCGAGCCCCTACGAGGTCCTGTTCTGCTCGCTCGCGCACGGCGAGCGAGAGATCGAGGCGACGATCGCCGCCGCGGCGGCCGCGGCCAAGGACCTCGCCACCACCCGCTGACCGCGGCGTCAACCGGCGGAGTGAGCGAGGCGGGCGATCGCTGAGTAGGCGAGCTCGGCGGGGCCGATCTCGTCGGTGCGGATCAGGTTCGACATGATTCGCAGCAGCCACTCCATGAGCGTGCGGGAGTACATGCCGGTGCCGACGAGCAGGCGCATCACCTCCGGGCGGCCGATCAGCCGCATGAAGGCGCTCGCCGTCTTGAAGTACAGGCCGTAGTTCTCGGCGAGCTTGGCTTCGTAGCCCTCAAGCACCCGGGTGTCGTTGGCGAGGAGCGCGGCCGCGGCGAACGATGCCGCGATGCGCCCGGTCTCGTAGCCGTAGGCGATCCCCTCGCCGTTGAAGGGGTTGATCGACCCGCCTGCGTCGCCGACGAGGAGGTAGTCGGGGCCCTGGTGGGGCCCGACCGAGAGCCCCATCGGCAGGCGGCCGCCGCTCGGCTCGCCGAGCGCGTTCTGCTTGCTGAGGCACCACGAGGCCGGGGCGTGCTCGACGAAGGACTCCCAGAGCTTGGACGTGTTCATCAGCTTCCAGCGCTCGAAGCTCGAGACGATCCCGATGCCGACGTTGACGCGGCCATCGCCGAGCGGGAAGACCCAGCCGTAGCCGGGGATCGTTGCCCCCGTCTCGTCCCGCAGGTCGAGATGCGATTCGATCCAGGTCTCGTCGTGGCGCGGCGAGGAGAAGTAGCCGCGCAGGGCCAAACCCTGGGGGATGGCGCGGTCCCGCGAGGCGCCGAGTGCACGGCCGAAGCGCGAGTTCGCGCCGTCGGCGACGATGACGACGCGGGCGGCGATCTCGAGGTTCTCGTCCGAGGCGTGTTCGTGCACGATGGCGCCGAGAGCCGGTCCGCCCGCCCCCGCCTCGTCGCCGAGCGGGGCGAGCGCCTCGCAGCCCTCAAGGAGCGTGGCACCCTTCTTCTCGGCGCGTCGGGCGACGAGCGCGTCGAGTTCGGCGCGGCTGACGACGTAGCCGTACCTTCCGAAGCTCGGGTGCTCGGGCCAGCGCAGGAGCAGCTCACGTCCGTAGGCGAGGGCTCGCAGACCCTCGAAGCGGTGGTACCGGCTGAGGTCGTCGCCGAGTCCCATGTCCTCGAGCTGGCGCACCGAGCGCGGCGTGAGCCCGTCCCCGCAGGTCTTTTCCCGCGGGAAGTGCTTCTTCTCGACGACGACGACGTCGAAGCCGGCGTCCGCCAGCCAGTAGGCGGCGGCCGCCCCGGAAGGTCCGCCGCCGATGACGAGGACCTCAGTCGAGCGGGGGATCGTCCGCGCCGAAGCGATCGGGTGATGGGCTGCGGCGCCTGGCACGGGAGGAGCGTACCGGTCACCTCCCCGGGACGCGGCGGAAAAGGCGCGTCCGCCGCCCGCCAGATGTGCCCACCTGCGCCCGGAGTGGTAGAACCGCAAGGCGCCATGGGAAGCCTCGACAGCTACCTGCCGATCTTCGTGCTGCTCGTGTTCGGGCTCCTCTTCGCGACCCTGTCGGTCGTCGCGTCACGGCTGCTCGCGCCCCACCGCCCGAACGCCGCGAAACAGGCCCCCTATGAGTGCGGCATCGTCCCGGTCCACGAGCCGCCGCAGCGCTTCCCGGTTCGCTTCTACCTCGTCGCGATGATCTTCATCATCTTCGACATCGAGATCATCTTCCTGTTCCCGTGGGCGGTGATCTACGGACAACTCGGACGTTTCGGACTCGTCGAGGTCATCGTCTTCGCCGGGGCGGTCTTTCTCTCGTTCATCTACCTCGTCGCCAACGGCGCCCTCGACTGGGGTCCGGTGCGGCGGAGGGCCTCCGGCGCCGAGTCCGAGCGCACGATCGAGTCGACGGTCCGCAGGGTCGGTTCGGCAGGCGGGAGGGCGGCGTAGGTGCCGGTCGCAAGGTCCTGGAACGGCCTCGAGTCGCTCAGCCACAACTTCCTCACCGGCAAGCTCGAGGACTTCGTGCGGTGGTCGCGGCGCAGCTCGATGTGGCCGGCGACATTCGGCCTGGCGTGCTGCGCCATCGAGGTGATGGCCGTCGGCGGTGCCGAATACGACCTCTCGCGCTTCGGGATGGAGGTCTTCCGGGCGTCGCCGCGCCAGGCGGACCTGATGATCGTCGGCGGCCGGGTGTCCCAGAAGATGGCGCCGGTGCTCCGCCAGGTCTACGACCAGATGGCCGAGCCGAAGTGGGTGATCTCGATGGGGGTGTGCGCCTCGACGGGCGGGATGTTCAACAACTACGCGATCGTCCAGGGCGTCGACGAGATTGTCCCCGTCGACGTCTACGCGCCCGGCTGCCCGCCGGGCCCGAACACCTTGTTGCACGCCATCCTCACGCTCCACGAGAAGATCCGCACAGGCGAGATCCTGCGCCGGCGGGAGCGGACCGGGGCGGGCGCCGGCGTAGACCTCGCCGCCGAGGTGCCGGGCTGGACCCAGCCCCTCGCCACCCCGGTCCACCTTGGGACGCCGCGCTGATGGCGCCGTCGGGGTCGCTCGCCGGGCAGGTGCCGGAGCTCGGGGGGGTGCCGTCAGCCGACTCGTCCGGCGACGAGGTGTTCTTCCCGACCCGGGCGAGCTACGTCAGCCTCGCCACGGCGCTGCGCCGGGTGGGCTTCATCACCTGCAGCGACCTCTGCGCCGTCGACTACCTGACGCATGCCGACCGCCCGCTGCCCGCCGGGGTGCAGCCGGCGCGCTTCGAGGTCGTCGTCAACCTCCTCTCCCATGCCGAGGCGCGTCGCGTCCGGCTGCGGGTGATGGTCCCGGAGGACGATCCGGTCTGTCCGACCCTTTTCTCCGTCTACCCGGGCACCGAGAACATGGAGCGCGAGGCCTACGACCTGATGGGCATCCGCTTCACGGGCCACCCGGACCCGAGCCGGATCCTCATGCCCGAGGACTGGGAGGGTCACCCCTTGCGCCGGGACTACGGCGTCGGCCGCGTGCCGGTCCAGTTCAAGGAGGCACCGGGCCCGCGATGAACGACGAGCACCCCGGCGAGCTGCGCGGCGACGACCAGGCGACGCCCGATCCGATCGGCGGCGCAAGCCTGCGCCTCGCCGCCGAGACCGGCGAAGGGTCGCAGGAGCTCGCGCCAGCAGACGAGACCAGCCTGGTCGAGCTGGCGATCGAGCAGGGCGGCGTCCTGCGCCTCCCGGAGTCAGACGCCCTCGACCCGGACGCCGCCGACGCGACCTTCGGCGCCGGTGAGACGATGATCCTCAACATCGGGCCCCAGCACCCCTCAACCCACGGCGTGCTGAGGATGATGGTCGAGCTGCAGGGCGAGACCGTCCTGCGATCCAAGCCGGTCGTCGGCTACCTCCACACCGGGATGGAGAAGACCGGCGAGGAGCTCACCTACGTCCAGGGCGCGACGAACGTCACGCGCATGGACTACCTCTCGCCTCTCCACAACGAGCTCGTGTACTCGCTCGCCGTGGAGAAGCTCCTCGCCGTCGAGATCCCGCCGCGGGCGACGTGGATCCGCATGCTCATGTGCGAGCTCAACCGGATCTCCTCCCACATCATGTGGGCCGCGACGAACGGCATGGACCTCGCCTCGACGACGATGATGATCTTCGGGCTGCGCGAGCGCGACCTCGTGCTGCAGTTCTTCGAGAAGGTCACCGGGCTACGGATGAACCACAACTACATCCGGCCGGGCGGCGTTGCCGCGGACCTTCCCGACGGGTGGGAGGACGACGTCGCCGTCGTCGTTGACACGATTGGCGCTCGCCTCAAGGACTACGACGAGCTCCTCACCGGCCAGCCGATCTTCCGCGAGCGGACCGAGGGGGTCGGGGTCGTGAGCGCCGAGCTGTTACTGGCGCTCTCGGCGACCGGGCCGATCCTGCGCGCCGCCGGGGTCCCCTGGGACCTGCGCCGTTCGATGCCCTATCTCGCCTACGAGGAGGTTGACTTCGACGTCATCGTCGGCACGTCCGGCGACTGCTTCGACCGCTACGCGGTGCGGCTCAACGAGGTGCGGGAGTCGATCCGCATCGTCCGCCAGATCCTCGAGAAGATGCCGTCGGGTGACTACCGGTCCGAGGACAAGAAGGTCACGCCCCCGGCACGGGCCCGGATCAACGAGTCGATGGAGGCGCTCATCCACCACTTCAAGCTGTTCACGCGCGGCATCGAGCCTCCGGAGGGCGAGGTCTACGTCGCCGTCGAGTCGCCGCGCGGCGAGCTCGGCTGCTACCTCGTTTCCGACGGTTCGAACCGGCCGATGCGGATGCACATCCGCGCCCCGAGCTTCGCCAACCTGCAGGCGGTCCCGGCGATGCTGCGCGACGGACTGATCGCCGACTTGATCGCGATCCTGTCCTCGGTCGACCCGGTGCTCGGGGACGTCGACCGGTGACGGCGCACTTCTCGGCCGAGAACCGGTCCCGGGCCGAGGCGCTCGTCGCCCTGTACCCGAAGCCGCGCTCGGCGCTCGTCCCGCTGTGCCACCTCGCCCAGTCCCAGGACGGCTGGTTGTCCGCCGAGGCGATGGAGGAGATCGCCGAGCTCTGCGGAGTCACCCCGGCCGAGGTGTACGGCACGGCGACCTTCTACGACATGCTCCATTGCGAGCGGGTCGGCCGGCACGTCATCGCGATCTGCACAAACGTCGCCTGCCTGCTCGCGGGCGCGTACGAGCTCGTCGCGTACGCCGAGCGTCGGCTCGGCATCCGCTGTGGCCAGACGACGGGCGACGGCGAGTTCACCCTGGAAGAGGCCGAGTGCCTCGCCGGCTGCGACGGACCGCCGTGCGTGCAGGTGAACCACCGTTTCGTCAAGGCGCGCGATCCGGCGTCGTTCGACGCGCTCATCGCGGGTCTGCGGCGGGGCGAGTACGAGGGCGAGATCCCGCGTCACGGCACGCTCTGCCGCGTCGAGCGCGCCGTGGCGCTGCCGGGGGCCGCCACGCCCCGGACCCGGCGGTCGGGGGGCTGAGCCGATGCTCACCGACGCGCCGCGCATCGTCACGAGACGCTTTTCCCATCCCGATTCGCACACGCTCGCGCGCTATCTCGCGACCGGAGGGTACAAGGCGCTTCGCAAGGCGCTGCGGATGAAGCCCGGGGCGGTACGCGACGAGGTGAACCGGGCGAGCCTTCTCGGGCGTGGCGGCGCCGGTTTCCCGGCAGGCCGGAAGTGGTCGATGCTCCGCCCGGCGGAGACGACGTACCTCGTCGTCAACGGCGACGAGAGCGAGCCGGCGACGTTCAAGGACCACCTGCTGATCGAGCGGGACCCGCACCAGATCATCGAGGGGGCCGCGATCGCGGCGTACGCGGTCGGCGTGCGCCACGCCTTCATCTTCTGCCGTGGGGAGTTCGCGCTCGGCCTCGAGCGGCTCACCCAGGCCTGCAACGAGGCCTACGGGTACGGCGCGCTCGGGCAACGGATCTTCCGCTCGCCCTTCTCGCTCGACATCGTCGTCCATCCGGGCGCCGGCTCCTACATCTGCGGCGAGGAGACGGCGCTCATTGAGAGCTTGGAGGGCAAGCGCGCTTTCCCGCGCATCAAGCCCCCCTACTATCCCGCCGCGATCGGCCTCTACGGAGAGCCGACCGTCGTGAACAACGTCGAGACGATTGCGGCGTTGCCCTGGATCGTCGAGAACGGAGGCGACGCCTACGCCGCTCTCGGTGCCGGCACCTCGACGGGCACGCGTCTGTTCGCCCTTTCGGGACGGGTCGCCCGGCCGGGGTGCTACGAGCTCGAGATGTCCAAGACGACCTTCCGCGATCTCATCTTCGACCCGGCGCTCGGCGGCGGCATCGTCGGCGGCGGCGAGCTGAAGGCGTTCATCCCCGGGGGGGTGTCGGCCCCCTGGTTCGGCCCGGACCAGCTCGACCTCGGTCTCGACCAGGACGCGGTCAATGAGGCGGGGTCGATGCTCGGCTCGGGCTCCGTCGTCGTGCTGGACAGGACGAGCTGCGCGGTGCGCCTCGCCTGGCGGATCACCCGCTTTTTCTACAAGGAGTCCTGCGGGCAGTGCACGCCGTGCCGCGAAGGGGGCCACTGGCTCGAGAAGATCCTCCGGCGCATCGAGGAGGGCGACGGCCGTTTCAGCGACCTCGACCTGTTGATGGACATCTGCGACAACCTCGCTCCCGGGGTGAGCTGGCCACCCCAGCAGACGACGATCTGCGTGCTCGGGCCTTCGATCCCTTCGTCGATCGCCTCGGCGATAGGCATGTTCCGCACCGAGTTCGCCACCCACATCAGCATCGGGAACTGCCCGCTCGGCACCCCCGGCGGGGCGAGGGCCGGGACGAGATGAGCGAGTCCGCCACCCCCGGGTTCGAAGAGGAAGACGTCGTCGACGTGACGATCGACGGACAGGCGATCAAAGCCTCAACCGGCGAGCTCGTCATCGACGCCGCGCAACGCGCCGGGATCTTCATCCCGCGCTTTTGCTACCACCCGCGTATGGCGCCTGTCGGCATGTGCCGGATGTGCCTCGTCGAGGTCTCCGGCCCCCGGGGGTTCGCGCTGCAGCCGGCGTGCATCGTCACCGTCGCCGAAGGCCAGGAGGTGCGCACCGCCTCGGCCAAGGCGCGCAAGGCCCAGCAGGGCGTGGTCGAGTTCCTGCTCATCAACCACCCGCTCGACTGCCCGGTGTGCGACAAGGGCGGAGAATGCCCGCTCCAGGACCAGGCGGTCTCGCACGGGCCGGGGGAGAGTCGCTTCTCCGAAGAGAAGCGGCACTGGGCGAAGCCGATCGAGCTGGGTCCGCTCGTGCTGCTCGACCGGGAGCGCTGCATCCAGTGTGCCCGCTGCACCCGCTTTGCCGACGAGGTCGCCGGCGAGCCGCTCATCAACCTCGCCTTCCGCACCGACGCCGTCGAGGTCGCGGCTTTCCCCGACAAGCCCTTCGATTCGTACTTCACCGGCAACACCATCCAGATCTGCCCCGTCGGCGCCCTCACGGCCCCGGCCTACCGTTTCAAGGCGCGCCCGTGGGACCTCGAGCAGGTCGAGACGACGTGCACGACGTGCGCCGTCGGCTGCCGCGTCGTGGCGCAGTCGTCTGCGGGGAGGCTCGTGCGCTACCTCGGCGTCGACTCCGAGCCGGTGAACCAGAGCTGGCTGTGCGACAAGGGCCGGTACGCCTTCGAGGCGGTCCATTCGCCGAACCGTCTCGCCGTTCCCCTCGTCGAGCGCGACGGCGCCCAGGTCCCCTCGACGTGGCAGGCGGCGCTCGACGAGGTCGCCGCGGCGATTCGCCACGCCAAGTACGGCGGCGGTCCGGAATCCGTCGCGATCCTCGGCGGGGCAAGGCTGTCGAACGAGGACGCCTACGCCTGGGCGAAGTTCGCCAAGTCTGTCGTCGTCACGGACTCGGTCGACGCCCAGCTCGACGACGGGCTCCCGGCCGAGGCGGTGGTCGGGCTGCCACAGGCGACGATCGACGGCGCGACCCGGGCCAAGGCGGTCATCGTTCTCTCGGGCGACCTGCGAGAGGAACTGCCGGTGCTGTTCCTGCGGCTGCGGCGCGCCGCGCTCGACGGTGTGCCGATCGTCGAATGCTCGACGGCCGCGACCGCGCTCACCCCCTACGTGCGACAGCGTCTCGCCTTTTTCCCCGGTGAGGCCGCGGCCCTCATCGAAGCGCTCGTCGGTTCGCGCCGTGCCGCGCCACCTGGCGTCGACCCGGCGGCGCTCGCGCATTGCCGTGCCATCCTTGCGTCGCTCGACCAAGGCGGCGAAGGCCTCGTCGTCATCTACGGACGACCGTCGCTCGCCGAGTCGGCGACGACGATCGCCGGGGCGGTCGCCACGATCCGCCGCGCGTTCCCAAACGCCCGCTACCTGGCGGCGCTGCGCCGGGCGAACGTGCACGGCGCGCTCGACATGGGTCTCGCACCGGGGCTCCTGCCGGGCCGGGTGACGCTCGCCGAGGGCCGCAACGGGGTTTTGGCCGCGTGGGGGCGATTGCCGGCCCGGCCGGGCCGCGGGGCGCGGACCATCCTCGAGGCGACGGTCGAAGGCGAGATCGAGACGCTGATCCTCCTCGGCTGCGACCCGCTCGACGACTGCCCGGATCGCGACCTGGCGCGGGCCGCACTGGAGCAAGCCCGATCGCTCGTCTTCGTCGGCACCCACCCGAACGCCTCGAGCGGTCTCGCCCAGGTCGTGCTGCCGGTCGCGGGCGACGGCGAACGGGGAGGGACGACGACGAACTGCGAGGGTCGGGTGACACGGCTGGCGGCCAAGGTCGTCCCACCCGGGATCGCCTGGCCGGCGTGGACGGTGGCGGCCGAGATCGCGCGCCGGCTTGGCGCGGCGCTCGGCTTCGACGGCGTTGAGCAGATCTCGGCCGAGATCGCCCGGCTCGCTCCGGCGTACCGGGGCGTCGACGCCGAGCTTCTCGGGCGGTCCGAGCTGCGCGACGGTGTCGTCGTGCCGCTCGGCGCTTTTCCGGTGGGAATCGGCGCGTACCGACCGCGGCCGATCGATCCCATCGCGACCCCGGGGATCCTCTCGGTCGAGGAGCAGGGCGCGCCGCTCGGCCTCGGTTCGGCGCGTCCGGCCGGCGACGGCGGAGAGGCGGGGCTCGGCACGGCGAGCACGACGGCCGGTCCGCGGCTCGTGGCGTTCTCCGGCGCGGCCGCACCCCCGCTAGGCGGCGAGCCGGGTGCGGGCGCCTACCGTCTCGTCGTGCGCCGGACGCTCTACGACGGGGGGACACTCGTCGCCGAGAGCCCTTCGCTCGCGAGTCTTTCTCCCGGGCCCGCGGTCTTCGTGCCGCGCTCGGCACTCGGCGAGATCGGCGTGAACGTCGGCGATCAGCTCACGGTCCGCTCGAGGCGTGGCTCGCTCAGGCTGCCGGTCCGGCTCGACGAGTCGTTGCCGCGCCACGTCGCGCTCATCGTCGCCAACCTCGCCGGCCCCGGAGGGCGCGGCGCCAGCGCCCTCGTCGACTCGTCGTCAAGGGCGACAGACGTCTGGTTGGAAAAGGCTTGATGGGAGATCCCCTCTTCTCGCACGGCGTCGACCTCGGCGTCTTTATCATCGTCCTCGTCAAGGTCGTCGTCGCCTTCTTCTTCCTGCTCGTCTCCGTGATGCTCATGATCTGGTTCGAGCGCAAGGTGATCTCGGACATGCAGAACCGGATCGGGCCGAACCGGGCGGGGAAGTTCGGCGTCCTGCAGACCCTCGCCGACGGGATCAAGCTGTTCTTCAAAGAGGACCTGCTGCCAGACCGGGCGGACCGCGTCGTCTTCCGCCTCGCGCCGCTGCTCTCGGCCGTGCCCGCCTTCCTCATCTTTTCGATCGTCCCGTTCGGCGGGGTCGTGACGATCGCCCACCACGTCGTCGAGCTCCAGGTCGCCGACCCGCCGATCGGCATCCTTTTCCTACTCGCGCTGTCCTCGATCGCCGTCTACGGCGTGATGCTTGCCGGGTGGTCGTCCGGGTCGAAGTACCCGCTCCTCGGCTCGGTGCGGGCCTCGGCGCAGATGATCTCCTACGAGGCGGCGCTCGGGCTCGCCATCGTCACCGTCATCCTCGAGTCGCACGGACTGTCGACGCGGACGATCGTCGACTCCCAGGCCAGGCGCTTCTGGGACTGGAACGTCCTCCGGCTCTGGTTCGTGCCGTTCGTGATCTTCTTTGTCGCCGGGACCGCCGAGCTCAACCGGCCTCCGTTCGATCTCGCCGAAGGGGAGTCCGAGCTCGGCGGCGGCTTCCACACGGAGTACTCGTCGATGCGCTTCTTGATGTTCTACCTCGCCGAGTTCATGAACACGATCACGATGTCGGCGGTCGTCGTCACGCTGTTCTTTGGCGGGCCGGACGGTCCCGGGTTCAAAGTCGTCCGCTGGCTCTGGCCGATCCTGTGGTTCCTCGGAAAGACGGTCGTCTTCTTGTACATCCAGGTGTGGATCCGGGCCTCGCTACCGAGGCTGCGCTACGACCAGCTGATGAACCTCGGCTGGAAGTGGCTCATCCCCGTCGCGCTCGGTTGGCTGCTCCTCGTTGCCGCCGTTCAGGTCTCGAGGACCTGGGGCTTCGGGGTCTTCGGCGGGATCATCGTCGGCGCCGTCCTCTTGGCGTTGGCCCGTTCCACCTCCCGCCGCCGCGGCGAGCTCGGTCGGGCGGGCCCGCGCCCCCCCGAAGGCTTTGAGCGACTCGGCGTGTCCCCGGCGGTCGCCGACCGGCCGCCGGCGGGGGGCTGACCGATGGGGATCTTCGGCGAGACGAACTTCTTCGGCGGTTTCTACGTCGCGGCAAAGCAGGTTTTGCGGCCGCGGGCGACAACCGAGTACCCAGCCGAGAAGCGGCCCAAGCCGCCGCGTCTGCACGGTCGCCACGTCCTCAACCGCTACGAGGACGGGATGGAGAAGTGCATCGGCTGCGAGCTCTGTGCGGCGGTGTGCCCAGCCGACTGCATCTACGTGCGCGGCGCCGACAACCCGGCCCAGGCGCCCGTCTCGCCCGGCGAACGCTACGGGTTCGTCTACGAGATCAACTACCTGCGCTGCATCCATTGCGACCTCTGCGTCGAGGCGTGCCCGACCGAGGCGATCACCGAGTCGAAGCTGTTCGAGTTCTCGTTCACGAGCCGCGCCGACGCGATCTACACGAGAAAAGAGCTCCTCGTCGCCGACGACGGCAGGCCCCAGCAGCTGCCGTGGGAGGACTGGCGCGAAGGTGAGGACCGCCACACCTCCGGTTGGATGCGGGCGACGTCGCCGTCGGGCGCGGCCCGCTACGAGGGAGAGGTGCAGTGGTCGGCCGAGCTCGGCTACGGGGTGCGCGCCCCCGAGGCTGGCCAGCGCGGCGCGCGTGACGACGAGGCGACGGGCAACATCTCGCTGCGGGAGACCCAGCGCAAGAAGATCCCCGTCCGGTTCGGCGGGAGGAGGCGCTGATGGCGGGGTCGGTTCTCGCCGCCGTGTCCCTGCCGGACCTCGCGACCTTCCTTGTCGCCGCGGCGATCGTCCTCGCCGGGTCGCTCGGCGTCGTCTTCGGGCGCAATCCCGTCCACGCCGCGCTCAGTCTCGTCGCGACGCTGTTCGGGGTCGCCGTCCTTTTCGTGGAGGAGAACGCCCAGTTCCTCGCCGCTGTGCAGATCATCGTCTACGCGGGGGCGATCGTCGTGCTCTTTTTATTCGTCATCATGCTCCTCGGTGTCGAACGCCAAGAGCGCGTGCTCGTCGACCAGTTCCGCGGCCAGCACTTCGTCGCCCTCGGTCTCGGCGCCTTGGTCCTCGCCGAGGTGCTCTTGCTCGGCACGGGGCACTGGACGACCGGCGCCCACGCGACGACGGGCGCGCTCAACCGCCCGCTGTCGAATGTCGACGAGCTCGGCAGGGCGATCTTCACGAGCTACCTGCTGCCCTTCGAGGTCACCTCGGCGCTGCTCGTCGTGGCCGTGGTGGCGGCGGTCGTCCTGGCGCGGCGGCCCGACCGCGGCCTCGACGAGGGCGAGGGTCGCCCGGCGGACCCAGCCGGGCGCGCCGTCGGCGATGGTGAGGTCACGGAATGACGATCGACGGCGCCTGGTACCTCACGCTCGCCGCGGTCCTGTTCACGATCGGTGCCGTCGGTGTGCTCATCCGGCGCAACGTCCTCATCATGTTCATGTGCATCGAGCTGATGCTGAACGCGGCGAACCTCACCTTCGTCACGTTCTCCCGTGAGCTGAACGACATCGGCGGCCAGGTCGCGGTGCTCTTCGTGCTCGTCGTGGCGGCGGCCGAGGTCGTCGTCGGCCTGGGGATCATCGTCGCCATCTTCCGGCGACGCGTCGGAGCGACCGCTGACGACCCCCACGAGCTGAGGGGCTGAGCCGGAAGTGCTCCACTTCGCCTACCTGATCCCGCTGCTCCCGCTCGGCGGCTTCGCGCTTCTCCTTTCCTTCGGGCGGCGGATCGGCAACCCGGCCGCCGGCTGGATCGCGACGCTCGCCGTCACGGGTGCCTTCGTCGTCGCGCTGGCCGCCCTCGTGGCGCTCCTCGGGCAAGCGGCCGACGCGCGGGTCTTCACCCAGCACTGGTTCACCTGGTTCACAGTCGACCGGCTGAGCGTCGGCGTCGGGCTGAGAATCGACCCGCTGTCGGTGACGATGGCGCTGTTCGTCACCGGCGTTGGCGCGCTCATTCACCTCTACTCGATCGGCTACATGGAGCACGACGAGGACTTCGCCAAGTTCTTCACCTACCTCAACCTCTTCGTCTTCTCGATGCTCATGCTCGTGCTGGCGAGCAACCTCCTCGTCACGTTCTTCGGGTGGGAGGGCGTCGGCGTCTGCTCGTACCTCCTCATCGCCTTCTGGTTCCGCCGCCCGGCGGCGGCGTCGGCCGGCAAGAAGGCGATGATCTACAGCCGCATCGGCGACGTCGGCTTCCTGGTCGCGATGTTCCTCGTCTTCGAGCGGACGGGGAGCCTCGAGTACTCGACGGTGTTCGCCCGGTTGGGGCACGTCTCGAGGGCGAGCCTCGTCGCGATCGCGCTGTTGTTGTTCCTCGGCGCTGTCGGTAAGTCGGCGCAAATCCCGCTCTTCCCGTGGCTCGCCGACGCGATGGAAGGCCCGACACCGGTCTCGGCCCTGATCCACGCCGCGACGATGGTGACGGCCGGCGTCTACCTCATGTGCCGGATCAACCCGATCCTGCACGCCGCGCCGGTCGCCGCCCACGTTGTGGCGTGGGTCGGCGTCGCCACCGCGCTTGTTGCGGCGACGATCGGCTGTGCCCAGACCGACATCAAAAAGGTCCTCGCCTATTCGACGGTCTCCCAGCTCGGCTACATGTTCCTCGCCGCGGGCTGCGGCGCCTACGTGGCGGCGGTCTTCCTCATGCTGGCCCACGCCTTCTATAAGGCGCTGCTGTTCCTGTCGGCGGGATCGGTCATCCACGCTCTCGACGGCGAGCAGGACCTGAAGAAGATGGGGTCGCTGCGCGCCCTCATGCCGATCACCGCGGCGACCTTCTTCGTCGGATGGCTCTCGATCGCCGGCGTGCCCCCGTTCAGCGGTTTCTGGGCGAAGAGCGCTGTGCTCGAGAACGCCTGGGCGCTCAGCCCCGCCCTCTGGACGATCGGCGCCGTGACGGCAGTCCTCACCGCTTATTACATGGGCCGGGAGTTCTTCTTGGTGTTCATGGGCGACCGGCGCTGGAGCGAGGCGAGACCCGGGGGAGAGCTGCCCCGGGACCCGGGCTGGGTGATGGGCGTACCGCCCCTCGTGCTCGCGGGTTGCTCGTTCCTCGGTCTCTTCATCGACCTGCCGTTCCACCCGACCTGGTCGTTCCTCGAACGCTGGCTGCAGCCGGTCGTCGGCGCCAGCCTCGCCGTCCACCACTTCGGCCTGGCCGAGCTCTGGGGATTCGCCCTCGCCGACGTGGCGTTCGCCCTCGTCGGCGTGGCGATGGCGGCGGCGATCTGGCGTGCCGCGGTCAACCGCCCGCGGCTAGAGCCGCGGTTTCTGGCGATGGCGTGGTTCATCGACTGGAGCTACGACCGCTTCATCGCCCGACCCGGGACGGTCGTCTCGTCGTTCGCTGCCTCGACGGTTGACACCCGGGTGATCGACGGAGCGGTGGAAGGCCTGGCGAGGCTCGTGGCGGGCGGTGGGGTCTTTCTCCGGCGTGCCCAATCGGGCTACGTGCGGACCTACGCCTTGACGATCGTCGGCGGGATCGTCATCGTCGTCGCCTATCTCGTGACGAGGGCGGGGTCATGACGACGCACGCCGTCGCCTTGAGCATGGCCGCTGTCGCCGGCCAGCGCGCCTTCCCGTTTCTCACGGCGCTCGTCCTTCTTCCCGCCGGCGCCGCGCTCGTCACGGCGGTCCTGCCCCGGCGCGCCGGCCGGGTGATCCGCGCCGTCGGGCTCGGCGCTGCCTTCGGCGTGCTCGGCATCGCCGCGGCGGTGCTCGACGAGTTCCAAGCCGGCGTCGGCGGCTACCAGATGGTCTCGGAGCACCCTTGGATCGCCTCGCTCGGGATCTCCTGGAACCTCGGCGTCGACGGGATCTCGCTCTTTTTGGTGCTGCTCTCGGCGTTGCTCTTCGTCCTCGCCCTGGTCGGCGCCGGCGAGGGGTCGAACGCCAAGTCCTTCACCTTCTGGATCCTCCTCCTCGAGGCGGCCTGCCTCGGGAGTTTCCTTTCGCTCGACCTGGCGATGTTCTTCCTGTTCTTCGAGACGACGCTCGTGCCCGTCTACTTCATCATCGCCGGCTGGGGCCACGAGCGGCGCAACCACGCCGCGATGAAGTTCTTCATCTACACCTTCGCCGGCTCGGCGGTGATGCTCGTCGGCATCCTGGCGCTCGTATTCATCCACGAGGGTCAGACGGGGGTGACGACGTTCGACATCCGCCAGCTCGCCGACACCCATCTCGGCGGGGCCGCGGGGGTGCTGCTCGTGCTCGCCTTCAGCGCCGCCTTCGCCGTGAAGGCGCCGATCTTCCCGTTCCACACGTGGTCGCCCGACGCCTACCGCGAGGCACCGGTCGCCGGCTCGGTGTTGCTGGCGGGAATAACCGCCAAGCTCGGCACCTACGGCATCGTCCGGTTCGACCTCGGCCTGTTCCCGCACGCGGTCGTCGTCCTAGCGCCGCTGTTTCTGACGCTCGGGGTGGTCGGCATCTGTTACGGGGCGATCGTCGCCGCGGCGCAGAAGGACCTGAAGCGCCTCGTCGCCTACTCGTCGCTCGCCCAGATCGGCTTCATCGTCGTCGGCGCCTTCGCCCTCACCGGTGAGGCGGTCGCCGGCGCGGTGTTGCAGATGGTGAACCACGGGATCGTCACGGCGGCGCTGTTCTTTCTGGTGGCGATGATCTATCGGCGGCGCCAGACGATGTCGGTGACCCACCTCGGCGGGCTCCAGCAGCGGGCGCCGGTGATGGCGGGGACGTTCACCGTCGTCGTGCTGGCGTCGATCGGCGTGCCCGGGCTCAACGGCTTCGTCGGCGAATTCCTCATCCTCGCCGGCACCTTCATCACCCACCGCTGGTGGGCGGTCGTGGCGACTGCCGGCGTCGTTCTTGCCGCCGTCTACCTGCTCTGGGCCTACCAGCAGATCTTCCACGGCCCCGAGCGCGCCTCCGAACGGGACAAGCCTTTTGGGGAGATCAGCTGGCGCGAGCGAGCCGTGATGGCGCCGCTCATCGTGCTCATCGTCTTCCTCGGCGTCTACCCGAAGCCCGTCCTCGACCGGATCACGCCTTCGGTCGACCAGCTCGTCGCCCATGTCGAGCACGTCGCACACCCGAACATCCCGAAGATCGGCCAGCCCGAGCTCACGGCCCACCGCGAGGTCGCGAGGTGACGCCCGCGGGGATCGCGCTCGCCGTGTCGGGGGTCGTGCTCCCGCACGTCGACTACACGGCCATCCTGCCGGAGCTCATCTTCCTAGGCGGCGTGCTCGTTCTGATCGCGGCCTCGGCCGTGCTGCCGCGTCAGCCCCCCACGGGCGTCTACGCCGCGGCGACCTGTGGGATCGCCCTCGCCGCGCTCGTCGCCTCGCTGGTGCTCTGGCGGGACGTGCAGCGCCACGGCGCCTTCACGACCGTGGCGCGCTCGGTCGATGTCGACGGCTTCGCCGTGTTCTTCCTCGTCCTCGTCTCGAGCGTGCTCGTCGTGGCGGCGATCCTCGGCTCGGGGTACCTGCGGCGCGAGGGGATCGTCGGCTGCGAGTACTACGCGCTCGCCCTCATCTCCGGGTCGGGGGCGATGCTCATGGCCTCGGCGAACGACCTGATCCTCGTGTTCCTCGCCCTCGAGGTGCTCTCGATCCCGCTCTACGTGATGGCGGGTTTCGACCGCCGCCGCGCCACGTCCCAGGAAGCCGCCATCAAGTACTTCGTCCTCGGCGCCTTCTCTTCGGCGGTCTTCGTCTACGGCATCGGCCTCACCTACGGCGCGACGGGTTCAACGAACCTGCCGGAGATCGGAGCCTTCCTTTCCCACAACATCATCACGGCGAACGGCGTGCTGCTCGCCGGGATCGCGCTTTTGATCGTCGGCTTCTCGTTCAAGGTCGCGGCGGTGCCGTTCCACATGTGGACCCCCGACGTCTACCAGGGTGCGCCGACGCCGGTGACCGGCTTCATGGCGGCGATCGCCAAGGCCGGCGGCTTCGCGGCGTTCCTGCGGGTCTTCGTCGCGACGCTGCCCACGCTGCGCGGCGACTGGCAGCCGATCATCTGGGCGCTCGCCGTCGTGACGGTGCTCGGCGGCGCAGTCGTCGCCCTGGCGCAGCGCGACGTGAAGCGCATGCTCGCCTACTCCTCGATCAACCACACCGGGTTCGTGCTCATCGGCCTGCAGGCGGCGACGACGCGAGGCGTGGCGGCAGGCGCCTACTACGTGTTCGCATACAGCTTCCTCGTGCTCGGCAGCTTTGCCGTCGTCGGCGTCGTCGGGGGCCGGGGCGATCGCCGGCACGACATCGAGGCCTACCGGGGCCTCGCGACCCACAACCCGCTGCTGGCGGCGGCGTTCACCGTGCTGCTGCTCGCCCAGGCGGGGGTGCCCTTCACGACGGGGTTCGTCGCCAAGTTCTACGTCCTGGCAGCGTCGGTCGAGGCGCACAGCTACGCCCTCGCGGTCATCGCCATGGCCTCGGCGGCGATCGCGGCCTTCTTCTATCTGCGGATCGTGCTCCTCATGTACTCGACCGAACCCCCGACCGCCGCCGCCGGGACCCCGGCGCCGGGAGGCGGGGTCGCGACCCTCGTGCGACCCGTCGTCGGCCGCCTCGTCGTCGCGCCATCGATCGCTCTCGGGCTGGCAGTCTGCGTCGGCGTGACCGTCGTCTTCGGTGTCTGGCCCCAGCCGCTCGTCGACTTCGCCCGCGCCGCGACGCTGATCTTCCACTAGCCCGCCATTTGCCGGCGCGGCGCGCCGCAGGCGATCAGTCGCGGTAGTTGCCGAACTGGAGCGGGATCCCGAGGTCCTCGGCTTTCAGCCTGGTGATCACCGCTTGGAGGTCGTCGCGCTTCTTGCCGGAGACGCGGACCTGGTCGGCCTGCGACTGGGAGGTCACGCCTTTCAAGTTGAGCTCCCGCACGATCCGGTTGATGCGCCGGGCGTGATCCGCCGAGATCCCGGCCTGCAGCGCGACGTGCTGGCGGACGGTGCCCTTCGCGGCCTCCTCCACCTTGCCGTAGGAGAGGGCCTTGAGCGATACCTGGCGGCGGACGAGCTTTTCCTCGAGCAGCTGGGCGAGGGCGCGCAGGCGGTCCTCGGTGGGGGCGTTGAGCACGATCTCGTGCGGGCTGAGCTCGAGCGACGATCCGGTGTTCTTGAAGTCGAACCGGGTCGCGGCCTCGCGCGAGGCCTGGTCGACGGCGTTGCGCACTTCCTGGAAGTTGATCTCGGAGGTGACGTCGAAGCTCGGCATGACCACCACGCTATCGGCGTCGGTCGGCGGGATTCCCGAGGCGGGCGCACGTCCCGCCTCCCGGGGGTCGCGGCTACCTGGACATCGGATAACCTCGACGCCCGGGTCGGTACCCAAGCGGACAACGGGAGCAGACTGTAAATCTGCCGGCAGCGCCTACGTAGGTTCGAATCCTACCCGGCCCACTTGTCCCAGCGAGAAGGCCCTTGTCCGCCGGCCAGCCGAGAGGTTGGGCGCGATGACGACGTCGCCACCTCTCGGATGGGTGCGGGCACACAGACACACCCGCCGTCTGTCTGAGCGAGCGAGGGGACCTTGTCTTCTGGCGGCGCTGGGGGCGGTCGGCGAATCTCGCTGCCGCGGCGCGTACCGTGACCGGCGTGGATGGGTCGGATGCGCCCCAGGCCGTGCTGGTTTCTGCCGGGACTCGTCGGCAGCGGCGCCGGGGGGTCGTCCTCGCGGTGCTCTGCGTCAGCCTGCTCGTCGTGAGCCTCGACACCACGATCCTCAACGTCGCGCTGCCGGCGATCGTACGCACGATGCACGCCACCTCGAGCCAGCTGCAGTGGATCGTCGACGCCTACGTGGTCGTCTTCGCCGGGCTGTTGCTCGTGCTCGGCAGTCTCGGCGACCGCATCGGTCGCAAGTGGGTTTTTTTGGGCGGGCTCGTGCTGTTCGCCGTGGGATCCGCGACATCGGCGTTCGCGGTCACCCCCGACCATCTCATCGTCACCCGTGCCCTGATGGGGATCGGCGCGGCGGCGATCATGCCATCCACGTTGTCGATCCTCGCCAGTGTGTTCACCGCTCAGGACGAGCGGCTCCAGGCGATCGGGATCTGGTCGGGCACGACCGGGCTCGGCGTCGCCATCGGGCCGGTGGCCGGTGGGTGGCTCCTCGCCCACTACTGGTGGGGGTCGGTGTTCTTGATCAACGTGCCGATCGCCTTTCTCGGACTCTGTGCCGCGGCTTGGTACGTGCCGAACTCCCGCAACCCGGCGAGCAAGCGGCCCGACCCAGTGGGCGCGGGACTTTCGATCGTCGGGATGTCCCTTCTGCTCTGGGGGATCATCGAGGCTCCGAACCACTCCTGGACGTCACCGTCGATCATCGGGGCGATCGTCGCCGCGGCCGCCGTGCTCACCGTCTTCGTGTTCTGGGAGCGGCGTTCGACCCATCCGATGCTCGAGCTCGCGTTCTTCCGCTCGCGGCGCTTCTCGGTGGCGATCGGCGCGATGGGCCTGGTGATCTTCGCCCTCATGGGAGCGCTCTTCCTCCTCACCCAGTACCTGCAGTTCTCGCTCGGCTACAGCGCCTTGGCAACGGGCCTGCGCATGGCGCCGATCGCGGCGGTGCTGTTGGTCGTGGCGCCGGCGTCAACGCTCGCCGTCCGCTACCTCGGAACCAAACCCATCGTCTTCGCCGGCCTCGCCCTCGTCGCCGTCGGGCTCGCGCTGCTGTCGCGGATCACCGTCCACGGCACCTACCTCGAGGCGCTCCCGGCACTATTCCTCGTCGGCACCGGGGTCGGACTGGCGCTCGCGCCGTGCACCGAGTCCGTGATGGGATCTCTGCCGCTTGCCGAGGTCGGCGTCGGCTCGGCGACGAACAGCACCGCCTTGCAGCTCGGGGGGGCGCTCGGGGTCGGCGTGCTCGGGAGCCTGCTGAACACTCGGTACGCCGACCGCCTCGCTCCTGTGCTCGCTCACCTCCCGATCCCGCAGTCGATCCTCCACCTCATCACCGGATCGTTGGGGGGCGCGCTCGCCGTCGCCCAGCGGGCGGGGGGGCGCGGCGCCCTCCTCGCAGCCGTCGCGAAGTCCGCCTTCGTTTCCGGCATGGACCTCGCCCTCTTCGTCGGCGCCGTTGTCGTCGCCGTCGCCGCGGCCGCCGTGCTCGCGATGCTGCCGACCAGGGGGGCGTCACCAGCGAAACCGGCGAGCTTCGAGAGCCCGGAGTCGCCCCGGCACCCACAGCCGGCGCCGCCGCCGCCTGCTGGCCTCGCTCGTCCGGAGAGCCCGTTTGTGGGGCGCAGACGCGCGGCCTAGCGTCGCAGGGGAGGTGGTTGCCTTGAGAAATGATCGTGTCCTCGCGGAGGCAGTCCGCGCCTGGGTCAGCGAAGAGCGGCCGGGCGATGGCGCCACAGCCGCCCGGGCCGCCGCCGTCGCCCGCGTCTATTACGCGCACGGCGCCTCGGTCTCCGAGGCGTGCCATCAGGCGCACGCCTTCGTCGACAGCTGGACCCGGCACCCGGCGCACAAGCCGTCCCGCTCACGCCGCGCCGGCCCCGCGACCTTCTAGGCGCCCGACGCCGGACCGGGCGGAGGAGCCGTCCGACGGACGGATCGGCCGCACCGTTGCCCGGCGGCGGCATTTCCGAGACACCGACCGCGGCCCGTCGGACAAAGGATGAAGGGCGCCTCGCGGACCTCGGCTGTGAGCGGACACCGCGACTTCCTCGATCGGCCGCACCGCGACAGCGTGGGGAAGGCCGGATTGCCCTTCTCAGGCTTGCCCGGCCAACGGGTCGGCGAACCCCCAGCCGTGTGCAGTCCCTCGCCCATCCCCCCGCAGGCCGACCCGTGGGTCGTAGGACCCGGCCTTGCGGAGACAGAGCGGGCACGGACGTTGCTTCCGGTGGCTGATTCGGCGCGGGAATTCACGAAGTCGCCCGCGCAAGGATAAGAAGGTGATCGCCGTCGTCTCACCGACCGCTTACTGGACGGCGGTCGGAATTGGCGCCGCCGGTTGCGCGGTCGCCTGCCTTCTCGCACGACGCAAACCCGGACCGTGGCGGATCGTGGTCGGCCGCCTGATCGGCACGGCGCTCGCGGCCGACATCGTCGCCTACACCGTCGGTCTCGTCGTGGCGAGCAGGTGGACGGCGGAGACCTCGTTGCCGCTCGCGCTGTGCAACGCGGGCGTGGTCGTCGCCGCGATCGCCTGCTGGTGGCGGGTCCCACTGCTCGTCGAACTGACCTATTTCATCGGGCTCGCCGCAACGCTGCAGGCCGTGCTGACCCCGGACCTGGCGGTCGGCTTCCCCCACCTCGTGTTTTTCGAGTACGTCGTCGGTCACCTGGGGATCGTGTTCGCGGCGCTTTTCCTCGTCGTCGGGCTGCGGCTCCGGCCACGCCCCGGGGCGGTACCCCGGGTGTTCGCCGTCACCGCCTGCTATACGGCGTTCGTCGGTCTCATCGACGCCGTGACCGGCGCGAACTACATGTTCCTGCGGCGCCCTCCCGGCGAGTGGACCGTGCTACGGCTCCTCGGCCCGTGGCCCTGGTACGTCGTCAGCGCGGCCGGGGTCGCCCTCGTGCTGCTTTTCCTGCTCGACCTGCCCTTCCGGGGCGGCCGGGCCGGCCCCCGGCGGGGCTCGGCGCCCACCGGCTGAGCTTCCCGGCAGGACTCGGCCGCTCGCGGCGCGGGCTGATCATCGCCGGGGCGTGCCATCCGCCGCATTGCGGGTCGATCCCACCCTCCGCCGGGCGACGAGGAGATCGAGCGCCAAGAGGGCGAGGAAAAGCGCACACCCCGCGACGGCGAGCGCGACGCCGAGCGCCAACCCGGGCGGGTCGTAGGTGAACGTGACGACGCTTTGTCCGGCCGGCAGCTCGACCGCCTGCACGACGCCGAGCCGTCGCAGGGTCGCCGGTTCGGCGCGGCCGGCGGTCGTGGCCGTCACCCGCCAGCCGGGGAGGTCGGCGACACCGCGGACGAGGAGCAGCCGCTGCGGCGCCTCGACCTCGACCGTCTCGGTCGGCGTCCACGGCGACGAGGCGACGACCCGGATTCGGGCTGACACCCGCCGGGCGCCGGAAGGGGAGAACGCGGTGAGCGGGCCGAAGGCCCGCGTGTCGCTGAGCAAGAGGTAGACGCCGATCGTCCCCGCAACCTTCCAGTGCGGTGGCGTGACGTAGGCGGCGAGCGGTCCGGTCGGCGAGAATGGCGCGCCGCCGACCGGCGACACCGACACGGAAAGTTCGGGTGGCCCGCCGGCACTCGGGGCGAGCACTACCCCGAAGCTGCGCAGCCCCTTTGGGAAATAGGCGGTCGCGCCGTTCGTGCCGACAACGACGCCGGCCGGCGCGTACTCGGTGCGCAGGCCGACAAGACGGATGGCACGGGCCTCGGGGCCGAGCAGGCGGACCCGGTCGCCTGGGACCGGCGAGATCGCGACCGAAGCGACGTCGACCTCGCCTCCGAAATACCGCGTCGTCGCGGCCGAGCGCGACAGCGCGACCAGCCCCGGGCGTCCCGGCGCGACCGCGTGCTGGAAGGCCCACGGCAGCACGAGCAACGCCCGCACGTCGAGGGTGTCGAAGACGCCCGAGGCGAGAGCCGTCGATGCCGCCCTGTTCTGGCCGTGCGTCCCCGTCGCGTAGACGTAGGGAGCCCAGGCGAGCGAGCCGTAACCCTGGGCGCTCGCGAGCCGGAAGAAGACGTTGAGGTTCGGCGCGCCGAGTTCGTTCAGCTGTTTGCCGCCGATGCGGAAGTGGTCGACGACGAGGAATCGGCCGTTTTCGCCGACGGCGGCGGCGAGCTCGTGCTCGAGACGGTTCGGCTGGCCGAGTTCGTCCGCCCGGACCGGCGCGAGCGAGCTCTGGTTGACGCTGAACACGAGGAGGTCGACGACGGCCAAGGCGACGAGGGCGGTGACGCGTCGCCGACGCGGGAGCCTGGGGGCGACGACGAGGAAGCAGGCGGCCGCCAGGGCGATCGCCGCCGCGACCGCGAGGTAGGGCGCGACCCGGGCGACGGTCCACGGTCCGAGGGGTTCACCGGCGAGCGGGCGGGCGACGGAGTCGCCGCCGATGGCGACGGCGGCGAGGAGGGCGAGGATCGCCCCGGGGACGGCGAGCGGGAGGTAGTGCTCGAGACGGTCCCCTAGCCGCCCCGGTGCCGGCATCCGCCGCGAAGGAACGGCGCTCCCCGGATCTGCGACCTCCGCCGTCCAGTGGGCGAAGATCACGGAGCAGGCGAGGGCGACGAGCAGCAGGGCGCGGCTCAGCAGCCGGCTTTCGCCGATCACGGGGAGATGGAGGAGGAGGTGGGGGAGGGGGGTTGCCGAGCCGAGGGCGATGAGCATCCCGATCCCGCCGATCAGGTACCAGACGCGGATCGCCGACGCCCGCGGCGAGCGCCAACGGAACGCCAGGGCGACGAGGGCGACGAGGGCGAGAACGCCGGGATAGGCGTCGATTTCGCCGAGGTTGTAGCTCCCGACGTAGGTGGCGAGGCCGATGGGGCCTCCGCCGAGGATGTGGGGTGCGAGGAGCAGGGGCAGTTCGTTGACCCGCAGCTCTCCCGAGGTGAGGAAGGAGAGCGTGACGTGGGCGCGTTGGGAGACGGCGACGAAGCGGGCGGTCGGCAGCACCTGGACCGCCCCGATCAGCGCACCGGCGCCGCCGCCGATCGCGTACAGCGCCGCCGTTGCCGCCCGCCGTTGGGAGTGCAAGAGGAGCGAACAGGCGTAGATCACCGCCGCGAGGGCGGAGTAGATCGCGATCTCGGGGCTGCCCGCGAGCACCGTCGCGCCGGTGGCGGCAGCGAGCAGGGCCGTCCAGGCGAGCCGGTGCCGGTCCCGTCCCCGGGCGATCCGCTCGACAGCGACGATCACCCAGGTGAGCGCGGCCGCGGTCTCGACGACGTCGAGGTGGACGGCCTGCGAGGTGACGAAGCCCCCGAGCCCGAAGGCCGCGCCGCCAAGGGCCGCGGAGAGCGGTCGCAGGCCACTGAAACGGAGGAACGTATAGAGGCCGACCGCCGCGCCGGCGAAGGCGACGACCTCGGTCGCGACCCAGGCGACGAGCGCCGGGAGGAGCGCGAAGAAAACGATGCCTGGGAAGAGGGAGCCGGCGTTCGACGAGGCGAGGAGCGGCGTGCCGGCCCAGGCGAACGGGTCGTACACGGGGAGGTGTCCGTGGCGGAGGATCTCGCCGGCGAGCACCCGCAAGGGGTAGTTCTGGATGACCGCGTCCCCGGTGAGCAGGGGGTAACCGAGGGCCGCGGGGAGCGAGAAGGCGACGAGGGGCACTCCAAAGAGGACGGCGAGCGCGATTCGGTCGCCGCGGGTCAGTCGCGTGACACGCACCTGTCGCTTGGTTGGCGCCGAGCCGCGGGTCGTGCGCCGGCGCATCTCGGCGGGGAGGTGGCCACGGTTCGCGTCATCACGCTGGAACGGTATCCCAGCGGTTCCGGGCGGGGCGACCCTCGTCGCCACCTGCCGGCGTCGCATCTCATGGGGCCGAGTCGGTAGGCTCCTGGCGTGTCGACGGGTCAACTCGATCGGCAGGGCGCGATCGCGCTCCCCGGGGGGGACCGACCCACGGGCCTGCGCCAGCATGTCTTTCGAGGCGCGACCCCCATCGCTTCATCGCCGGGTCTGCGGGCGGTCGGGAGGTGGATCGAGTCCGAGTTCGACCGCTGGCGACAGCGCGAGCAGCCCGTCGAGCCCTACGCCCCCGGGGTGACGAAGCTCGGGTGGTCGCTCGTCCGACCGGCGCTCCTGGGTTTTGTCGCGACGACGGCGATCTTTCTCGGCGCGACCCAGCCGAACTCCCCGTTCACCTCGAAGCTCGCCGGTTCGTGGTACTTCGGGATCCCCGCCCCAACCCTCGTGCAGGGCTACAACCCCGCGCCAGGGCAGTGGCTGTTCTTCGGCGTCGTCGCCGTCTACGGCGGGATGGTGCTTTTGTTGCGGGCCTGGTACGACATCGTCAAGCTGACCTCGCACCGGCCGGGCATCCCCGTCGCCCGCCTCGTCCCGGTCTTTGTCGCCTGGGTGCTGCCGTTGCTCGTCGTCGCGCCCCTTTTCAGTCGCGACGTCTATGCCTACGCCGCCCAGGGCGAGATGATGACCCACGGCATCAACCCCTATCTCTACGGGACGAACGTCCTCGGTGCGACGCCGTTCTCCCACCTTGTCGACCCGCTGTGGGGGAACGTGTCCTCGCCGTACGGCCCGTTGTTCTTGGTCGTCGACGGTTGGATCGTCGCCTTCGCGCACCACAACCTCCTGCTATCAGTCGTCGAGCTGCGCCTGCTCGCGCTCGGCGGCGTCGTACTGTTCGCCGTCGCCGTCCCGTCGATCGCCCGGTCGTTCCGGCGGGACCCCGCGGCAGCCTTCGTCCTCGCGGCCCTCAACCCGCTCGTGCTTTTGCACCTCGTCGGCGGGGCGCACAACGACGCGCTCATGCTCGGCCTGCTCGTCGCCGGGTACGCGCTCGCCCGCCGGGGTCGACCGGTCGCCGGCATCGTCGTTTGCGCGCTCGGGGCGGCGGTGAAGGTCCCGGCGCTCATCGGCGCCGTCTACATCGGGTGGGAGTGGCTCGGTCCGGGCCGGAGCATCCGCGAGCGCGTCCGACCCGTGGCGACAGCGTTGCTGATCGCCCTCGGGACGATGGTCTGCATTTCCGAGGCGGCCGGTCTCGGGTGGGGATGGATCAGCGGCCTCACCAACCCCGACACCGTCCGATCCTGGCTCGACCCGGCGACCGGGGTCGCGCTCGTCCTCGGCCACATCGTGAGTGCCGTCGGCTTCGGCACCCACATCCACGGGATTCTCACCGTCGTCCGGGGCTCGGCGGCGTGTCTCGCCGGGCTCATCGGGCTCTGGCTGCTCGTCGACTCGGAACGGATCGGGCCTCTCCAGGCGCTCGGTTGGAGTCTGCTCGCCGTGGTCGTCCTCGGTCCGGTCGTCCAGCTCTGGTACCTGTCGTGGGGCTTCGTCTTTCTCGCCCCGGTCGCCGCGGGCCTGACGCGCAAGGTCCTGATCGCCGTGTCGGGACTCGCCTGCTTCCTCGGCCTCACGGGCGGGCACGTGTTCGTGACCGAGATCGAGTCGGCGAACAGTGTCCTCGTCGCCTTCGCCTGCGCCGCTCTCGTCGCGCTCGGCGCCTTCTTCTTGAGGCCGAAGTACCCGCGGGGCCGCATGTCGCCGAAGGCGTTGGTCGGCTCCGCCTAGCTTCACAGGAGCAGCTGCATGAGGTCGACGTCGAGCCACCGGCCGAACTTCCGCCCGACCTCGTGCTCGGTGCCGATGAGCTCGAATCCACACGAGCGGTGGAGCGCGATCGAGGCCTCGTGGTCACCGACGATCCTCGCCATCACCGAGTGGAAGCCGTGCATCCGGGCCCGCGCCACGAGCTCGGCGAGAAGCGCCCTGCCGACGCCCCGGCCGCGGTGGTCCCCGGCGACGTAGACGGAGTCCTCGACGGTCGTCGAGTAGGCCGGGCGTGGCCGGTAAGGCGAGAGGGAGGCGAAGCCGATGATCCCGCCGCAGTCGGTGGCGACGAGGAGCGCGTAGACGCCGGAATGCTGCGCCATCCACTCCTCGTGCTCGGCCAGCGTGCGCTCGACCAAGTCGAACGTGACCGTCGAGCCGGCCACCTCGGCGTTGTAGATCGAACGAATCGCCTCGGCGTCGCCCGCTTCGGCCGTGCGGATCTCCACGCCGATGACACTACCGACCGGCGCGCGACCGGCCAGGCCCGTCGCCTACGGCGCGCGCCCGCGGGTAAGATGCGAGCCGTCGGGGCCAAATCCGGGTCCGCTGCCCCCTTAGCTCAGTCGGCAGAGCACAGCCATGGTAAGGCTGTTGTCGTCGGTTCGATTCCGACAGGGGGCTCGCAGTCGATGGCGGCGTAGCTCAGTTGGTAAGAGCACACGGCTCATAATCGTGGGGTCGCCGGTTCGAGTCCGGCCGCCGCTACTGCGCCTGAGCGGTGGCGGACGCGCCCTGGGCCCTAGGGTGTGGGGCGCATCGTCGGGACAGGGCGGCGGGCAAGACGAGGAGCATTCGGTGGCGAAGAACGAGCAGCGGATCAAGGTCACCCTCGAGTGCGAGGTGTGCAAGCGCCGCAACTACATCACGACGAAGAACAAGCAGAACGACCGCGAACGCATCGAGATGCGCAAGTACTGCCGTTTCGACAAGCAGCACACCCTGCACCGGGAGACCCGCTAGGCGAGCTCGGCTGCACCGGGCGTGGCCGCGGCCCCGGGATTGTCGCGGCGCCCGTGAGCGGCGTTCAGGGCGGCGGCGCGGCGACGACCTGGTGCTAACGTCGTACGGCCCAAGGCGGTGCGGCACGTGCGCGCCGGCATGAGCGTGCGCGTCGCCCCTAGGGCAGTAGCTCAACTGGCAGAGCACCGGTCTCCAAAACCGGCGGTTGGGGGTTCGAGTCCCTCCTGCCCTGCTCACGTGCCCAACACGAGGACGACGAAGTGAACAGAGAGACGAGGCGGCTCCTCCAGCGGCAGGGACAGCTCGGAGCTGACGGGACGCCGACGGCGAGGCGCGCCGCGGCGGTGGCGCAGTCGCGGCGACCGCCCGAGCGCGAGCGGGCCGGGATCGCCCGGCGGGTCGGCACCTACCTCAAGGAGGTCCGCTCAGAGCTGGCGAAGGTCCTCTGGCCGCGGCGGCAGGAGGTCGTGACCTATTCGACCGTCGTGTTCGCGACGCTCGTCCTGATCGCGCTGTTGATCTTCGCCATGAACTATGTGTTCGCACGGGGAGTGATCTTCCTGTTCCACCGGTGAGGGCCCGGCGGGCACCGGCCGTCGGAGAGGGCGCGGCGGCCTGGTCCTGGTGATCGGTTGCAAAGATGGCGAGGCCCGGATGCGTTTGAGACGAGTGAGGAACAGGCGACGATGGCGATGACAACCGACGCAGGAGACCAGCACCCCGGCGCCGGCACGGCTCTTAGCGAACCGGGCGGCGGCCCCGAGACCGCAGACGCGCCCGGCAACGCGGCTCCGGCCGCGGTCGAACCGGCCGCGCAGGGGGCGGCCGACGCCTCCACGGAGTCTGACGCCGAAGGTGGCGCCGACGAGCTCGTCGAGGCCGTCCAACCACGCCCCCCGAGTCCGTTCGATCGTCCCGGCGAGTGGTTCGTCGTCCACACCTACGCCGGTTACGAGAACAAGGTGAAGTCGAACCTCGAGAGCCGGATCGCCTCGATGAACATGGAGGAGCGCATCTACGAGGTCGTCATCCCGATGGAGGAGGTCGTCGAGTTCAAGGGCGGTAAGAAGGTCACCGTCCAGCGGAAGGTCTTCCCCGGCTACCTGCTGTGCCGGTGCGAGCTCGACGACGACTCCTGGTCGGTGATCCGCCAGACCCCAGGGGTGACGAGTTTCGTCGGCCCCGGCACGAAGCCGACGCCGCTTTCCCGCGCCGAGGTCGAAGGCATCCTCCAGGTCCGGGAGGAAGGTGCTGAGGGCCCGCGCGCCCGGCGACCCCGCCTCGAACACGAGGTCGGCGAGACGGTGCGCGTGAAAGAGGGGCCCTTCGCCGACTTCACCGGCGAGGTCGCCGAGATCAATGAGGACCAGCTGAAGTTGAAGGTCCTCGTCAACATCTTCGGGCGGGAGACGCCCGTCGAGCTGGAGTTCAGTCAAGTCGCGAAGCTCTAGTTCCTGAGCTCTGGTTTCTGAGGAAGGAGAGAACGTTCGATGGCCCGCAGGCGTGTCAGCGCCGTCGTCAAGATCCAGCTCCCCGCGGGGGCGGCGACACCCGCGCCCCCCGTCGGGACCGCGCTCGGGCCGCACGGCGTTCAGACGATGGAGTTCTGCAAGCAGTACAACGCGGCTACGGAGTCGATGCGGGGCTCGATCATCCCGGTCGAGATCACGATCTACGAGGACCGCACGTTCAGCTTCATCCTGAAGACACCGCCGACGACGGTGCTGTTGCGCGAGGCGGCGGGGGTCGAGAAAGGGACTGGCCAGTCCGGTCGGGAGCAGGTCGGGACGATCACCGACGAGCAGCTCGCCGCGATCGCCGAGACCAAGCTCCCGGATCTCAACGCGAACGACCTCGAGGCGGCGAAACGACAGGTCGAGGGCACGGCGCGGTCGATGGGAATCACCGTCTCGCGCTGAGCGGACGGACACGAAGGCGAAGAGGACGGAGGCCATGGCGAAGAAGGGCAAGAGGTACGTCGACGCGGCGAAGAGGCTGGGCAGCGAACGGCTCTACTCACCCGCTGAGGCGGTCGATCTCGTGAAGAGCCTCGCGACCGCGAAATTTGACGAAACGATCGAGCTTGCCGTGCGGCTCGGCGTCGACCCGCGTCGCGCCGAGCAGATCGTCCGGGGCTCGCTGACTCTGCCCGCCGGGACCGGTCGCAAGGTCCGGGTCGCCGTGTTCGCCGCCGGCGACGCCGCCACCGCGGCGAGGGCGGCCGGTGCCGAGGTCGTCGGGGCGGACGACCTGATCGCCCGCGTCGAGAAGGAGGGCTTCTTGGACTTCGACGTGGCGATCGCCACCCCGGATCTCATGTCACAGGTCGGGCGGCTCGGCCGGTTGCTCGGGCCCCGGGGCCTGATGCCGAACCCGAAGTCCGGGACGGTGACGACCGACGTCGCCGCCGCGGTCGCCGAGTTCCGTTCCGGACGCGTCGAGTACCGGACCGACCGGACCGGGAACGTCAGCCTCCGGGTCGGCAAGGCCTCGTTCGACCGGACCCAGCTGCTCGAGAACGTCCGGGCAGTGCTTGACGAACTGCAGCGAGCCAAGCCGGCGACCGCCAAGGGGAAGTACGTGCGCTCGGTGACCTTGGCGTCGACGATGGGACCCGGGGTGCCGATCGACACGAGCCGGATCCGGATCACCGACGAGGATCTCGCCGCGACGGCGTAGTGCGGCCCGCCCCGGTCCGTGTAACCTGTTTGTCAAGCGGGCAGGAGCCCGCAGGAGCCTGAGACATCCGGCGCGCCGCGGCGCGTAAAGGGCGAGAGCCCGCCTGACGAGGCAAGCACGACCACCGCTTCCCCGTCTCGGCCTCGGCCCGGAACGATCGGCCCTGGAGGGAGCGAAGGTGGAGACGGAACTGCGCACGCCACGGCCGGAGAAGGTCGCGGTCGTCGACGATGTCCGGCGTCGTCTCGGCTCGGCGAGCGCGACCTTCGTCACCGCGTACCGGGGATTGTCGGTCGCCCAGATCCAGGTCCTGCGGCGATCGCTCGCCGCCGCCGGGGGCGAGTACAAGGTCTACAAGAACACGCTCGTCCGCCGGGCGGCGCGCGACAGCGGGCTGGAGTCGCTCGAGGACCTGCTCGACGGCCCGACCGCCCTCGCCTTCGTCACCGGCGACGTCTCCGCGGTTGCCAAGGCGCTGAAGGAGTTCGCCAAGACCCACCCGAGGCTCGTCGTGAAAGGGGCCCTCATCGGGAGCGGGCTGTTCGACGCGGCCCAGACCTCGGCGCTCGCCGACCTGCCGTCTCGCGACGTCCTGCTCGCGCAGATCGCCGGCGCGCTGGCGGCGCCGATGCAGGCCTTCGCCGGCCTGTTGGCGGCACTGCCCCGAAAGTTCGCCTACGCCCTGGCGGCGCTCATCGAGCAGCGCGGCGGCCTCGCCGCGGCGGGCGAGAAGCCGGACGAGCCGGATCAGGCGGGCGAGCCTGCCGCAACCCCGGTCGCCGAGGCGGAGGTCGCGCCGGTCGATCGCGGCTCGGCCGACCGTGCCGCGGCGGCGGAAGGTCCTGACGGTGCCGGCGGCTGACAGCGGTTAAAGATCATCTCGACGAAGAAGGGAACCACGATGGCGACGAAACAGAGCATCCTCGACGAGATCGCGAAGATGACAGTCCTCGAGCTTGCCGATCTGCTGAAGGAGTTCGAGGAGCGCTTCGGCGTGAGCGCGGCGGTGCCCGTCGCCGTGGCGGCGCCCGCGGCCGCGGGCGGAGCGGCTGCTGCCGAGACCGAAGTCGAGGAGCAGGACGAGTTCGACGTCGTCCTCGCGGCTGCCGGGGAGAAGAAGATCCAGGTCATCAAGGAGGTGCGCGCCCTCACGAGCCTCGGCTTGAAAGAGGCGAAGGACCTGGTCGACGCCGCCCCGAAGCCGGTCCTCGAGAAGGCCTCGAAAGAGGACGCCGAAAAGGCAAAGGCGCTGCTCGAGGCCGCCGGCGCGACGGTCCAGCTCAAGTAGTGGCTGGTGGGGCGGGCCGGTGGCGCTGTGCCGCCGGCCGTCCCGAGGGGGGAGACCTTGACCCCGTCCCCCCGGGATGCGCACAACGGCACCATTAGGATGACCGACCGTGTCGCGGCACGTCCCGCTACGCCGATCGGTGGGGTGACAGATGGCGAGAGCAACGAGCACCGCCGGCCCGGCCGGGACGATCGATGCAGCCTGGGTCGCGCAACTCACCCGTTCGGAGTCCTCGCTGCGGCGCTTCCTCGCTGGGTTGCCCGGTGTCGACCAGGTCGGCGCCGAAGCCCGGGCTGCGTCGCTGGCGACGCGCTCGATCAAGGCCGCCTCGAAGATCTGGGCGATAAAGACCGCCATCTCGATGGTCGACCTCACGACGCTCGAGGGCAGCGACACCCCTGGGAAAGTCGCGGCGCTTTGTCACAAAGCCCGCCAACCCGACCCCGACGACCCCGGAGTCCCGTCGGTCGCCGCGGTCTGCGTCTACCCCGATTTGGTCGCCACCGCCAAGCATGAGCTCGTCGGGTCGCCAGTTGCCGCCGCCTCGGTCGCGACGGCCTTCCCTTCGGGTCGGGCCTCGATTCCCGTCAAGCTTGCCGACGCCCGCGACGCCGTCGACCATGGGGCAGACGAGGTCGACATGGTGATCGACCGCGGCGCCTTCCTCGCGGGTCGCTTCGGTCTCGTCCTCGAAGAGATCCGGTCGGTGCGGGAGATCTGCCGGTCGGTTCGCCTGAAGGTGATCCTCGAGACGGGCGAGCTCGTGACCTACGACAACGTCCGGCGCGCCTCCTGGCTCGCCATGCTCGGCGGGGCCGACTTCATCAAGACCTCCACGGGCAAGATCACACCCTCGGCGACCCCCCCGGTCGCCCTGGTCATGCTCGAGGCCGTGCGCGACTTCGCCGAGGCAGTCGGCCCGGAGATCGGCGTCAAGGTGGCGGGGGGGATCCGGGCCGCCAAGGACGCCATCCGCTATCTGGTACTCGTGAACGAGGCCGCGGGACCACGATGGCTCGACCCGGCGCATTTCCGTTTCGGCGCCTCGAGCCTCCTCAACGACCTGTTGATGCAGCACCGAAAGCAGCTGACCGGCGCCTACGTCGGTCCGGACGACTACAGCATCGAGTGACCCCGCCCGCCATCGACCGACGAGCTCCGGCGATGAGCTGGGAGTACTCACCTGCGCCCGAGTCGCGCGCCGGTATCGGCCTGCGCCGTTCCTACGGGCTTTTCATCGCAGGGAACTTCGTCGAGTCCTCCGACGGTGAGGCCTTCACCACCATCAACCCCTCCAATGAGGAGGTCCTCGCCGAGGTCGCCGCCGCCGGCCCGCACGACATCGATCTCGCCGTCGCGGCGGCGCGTCGCGCCTATGAGGGCGTCTGGGGCACGATGCGTCCCGTCGATCGGGCCAAGTACCTCTTCCGGATTGCCCGCCTCATCCAGGAGCACTCTTCCGAACTCGCCGTCCTGGAGAGTCTCGACAGCGGAAAGCCGATCCGCGAGTCACGCGACGTCGATGTGCCGCTCGCCGCGGCGCACTTCTTCTACTACGCGGGATGGGCCGACAAGCTCGCCTACGCCGGTTTCGGACCCGCACCCCGCCCGATCGGCGTGGCCGGCCAGGTGATCCCCTGGAGCTTCCCGCTCCTCCTGGCAGCCTGGAAGCTCGCACCGGCGCTCGCCACCGGGAACACCTGCGTGCTGAAGCCGGCCGAGACCACCCCGCTCACCGCGCTGCGGCTGGCGGAGATCCTCCAGCAGGCCGACCTTCCCCCCGGGGTGGTGAACATCGTCACCGGGGCGGGCGCGACCGGGGCCAGCCTCGTCGCCAACCCCGGGGTGGACAAGGTCGCCTTCACCGGCTCGACCGAGGTCGGAAAGACCGTCCAGCAGGTGACCGCCGGCACCAACAAGCGACTCACCCTCGGGCTCGGCGGGAAGGCCGCCAACATCGTCTTCGCCGACGCGCCCTTGAGCCAGGCGATCGAGGGGATCATAAACGGCATCTATTTCAACCAAGGTGAGGTGTGCTGCGCCGGCTCGCGCCTTTTGGTCCAGGAATCGGTCGCCGACGCCGTCGTCGACAAGCTCAAGGCCCGGCTCGCCACGCTGCGGCTGGGCGACCCGCTCGACAAGAACACCGACATCGGCGCCATCAACTCGGCGGCACAGCTCGAAAAGATCCGCGTCCTCGCCGCCGAGGGCGAGGCCGCCGGGGCCCGGCGTTGGTCGCCACCGTGCGAACTGCCCGCCCGCGGGTTCTGGTTCCCGCCGACCGTCTTCACCGGCGTCGCCCAGACGGATCGCATCGCCCGGGAGGAGATCTTCGGCCCGGTCCTGTCCGTGCTCAGCTTCCGCACCCCGCAAGAGGCCGTGGCGAAGGCGAACAACACCGTCTACGGGCTTGCGGCCGGGATCTGGACCGAGAAGGGGAGCCGGATCCTGTGGGTGGCGTCCCGGCTGCGCGCCGGCGTCGTCTGGGCCAACACCTTCAACCGGTTCGATCCGACGAGCCCGTTCGGCGGCTACCGGGAGTCCGGCTTCGGTCGGGAAGGCGGACGTCACGGACTGGCGGCGTACCTCGATGTCTGAGCGGCGAGTCCCGGTCACAAAGACCTACAGGCTCTTCGTCGGCGGGGCCTTCCCCCGTTCGGGGTCCGGGTGCAGCTACGTCGTCACCACCCCCGATGGGAAGTTGCTCGCCCAGGCCGCGGCGGGTTCGAAAAAGGACGTACGCGACGCCGTCGTCGCGGCCCGGGCCGCCTTTCCCCGCTGGTCGGGCGCGACGGCCTATCAGCGCGGCCAGATCCTCTACGGGGTCGCCGAGATGCTCGAGGACCGCCAGGCCCAGTTCGTCGCGGCCGTCGCGCCGAGCGAGGCGCTCGACGAGGCGGCTGCCACGATCCTCGTCGAAGCTTCGATCGACCGCTTGGTCTGGTACGCGGGATGGTGCGACAAGATCGCGCAGATAGCCGGTGCGTCCAATCCCGTGGCGGGCCCCTACTTCAGCTTCTCGATCCCCGAGCCGACCGGGGTCGTCGGCGTCTTCGCGCCGGCGCGCTCCTCGCTGCTCGGTCTGGTCAGCGTGCTCGCCCCGGTCCTCGCGAGCGGGAACACCGCCGTCGTCATCGCCTCCGAGGCGCGCCCGTTGGCGGCAATCCTGCTCGGAGAGGTGCTCGCGATCTCGGATCTTCCGGACGGAGCCGTCAACCTCGTCACCGGGCGGGTGGCCGAGCTCGCTTGGACGCTCGCTGCCCACCGGGACGTCGATGCCCTCGATCTCGCCGGGGTGCCGTCCGAGCTCGTCACTGAACTCGAACGCGCCGCGGCGGCGAGCGTGAAGCGGGTCGTGCCGGCGCCGCCTGAGGAACCCGACTGGGCTGATCCGCCGACGCTGCGCCGAATGCTCTCGTTCGTCGAGATCAAGACCGTCTGGCACCCGATCGGCGTCTAGGCCTCAACCACCAAGAACGGAGGCTTCGTGGCACTGCACGCGGTCGACCACCCGCTGGCGCACTCGCTGCTCACCGAGCTGAGGGACAAATCGACGCCACCTCCGAAGTTCCGGGTCCTCTCGAAACGTCTCGCCTTGGTGCTCTGCGTCGAAGCGACGCGCCCGCTGGCGACCGAACCCGTCGAGATCGAGACGCCGCTCAAGGCGACGACCGGGCGCCGCATCGGCTCGACGTTCGTCGCAGTACCGATCCTGCGCGCCGGGCTTGGCCTGCTCGAAGCGGTCACCGAGCTCTTCCCGGAGGTTCTCATCGGCTACCTCGGGCTCGAACGGGATCACGCGACCTTCGAGCCGTCGATCTACTTCTCCAAACTTCCGCCCCTCAGCGGGCGGTCCGTCCTGCTCCTGGACCCGATGCTCGCGACCGGAGGGTCCGCGACCATGGCGTGCACGGCGCTGTTCGACGCGGGGGCCGAAGCCGTCTCGCTCGTTTCGGTGGTCTGCGCGCCCCAGGGGGTCCGGCGCCTCGCCGAAGCGCACCCGGCGGTGGAGATCTACACCGTCGCGCTCGACGAGGGTCTGAACGAGCGCGCCTACATCGTTCCCGGCCTGGGCGACTTCGGCGACCGGCTCTTTGGCACGTAGCGCGCGCCAACTCTGCCGAGACAGGGACGCATCGACCCGAGGTGACGACGCGTCCCCTCCCGGCCGAGTTCCTCGACAAGGCGAGTACCGCCCGATCTCAGACTGCCCCGGGCGCCGGTCGCGACAAGGTCAGTTGGGGTGGATCGGGAGACGGTAGCGTCGGAGCGATGCAGGGGCCGCCATGACGCCCGACTCGTATGCGCTCGCCGAACGGGCGGCGGAGGTGCTCGTCGAAAGGATCGGCGGGCCCCACGTCGCCGCCGTCGTCCTCGGTTCCGGATGGCGAGATGCCGCCGACCGCCTCGGTGCCACGAGGATCGAGCTGTCCACCCGGGAGCTTCCGGGGTTCGCCCGACCGACCGTCGCCGGCCACGAAGGAATGATCCGCTCGGTGGACATCAACGGCCGAGCAGTCCTCGTCCTGCTCGGCCGGGTCCACCTCTACGAGGGGCGCTCCGCGGCCGAGGTCGCCCACCCGGTCCGCGTCGCGGTGCTGGCCGGATGCCGGGTGGTCGTCCTCACGAACGCGGCCGGCGGTCTCGATCCGGCGATGCGTCCGGGCCAGGCGGTGTTGATCCGCGACCAGATCAACCTGACCGGCGTCTCGCCGCTGTCGGGGCCGCCCCCACCGAAGCGGTACCCGCCGCGTTTTGTCGACCTCAGCGGGCTTTACCCGGCAAAGTTGCGCGACCTCGCCCGCGAGATCGACCCCTCGCTCACCGAGGGGGTGTACGCCGGCCTCGCCGGTCCCCAGTACGAGACGCCAGCCGAGATCGCCATGCTGCAGGTTGCTGGCGCGCAGATCGTGGGGATGTCGACCATCCTCGAAGCCATCGCGGCGCGCCACCTCGGGGCGGAGGTGCTCGGTGTCTCTCTCGTCACCAACCACGCCGCCGGTGTCTGCCCTGCGCCGATCGACCACGCCGAGGTCCTCGCCGTCGGCGCCGCCGCCACCCCAGGCCTCGCCCGACTGATCGCCGGGTTTGTCGGGCGGCTGTGACGGCCGAGACCGGGGACGACCAAGACCGGCCGGTCGTGGAGCGCGCCCTCGCCGAGCAGGTCCGAGACTGGATCGCCCGGGACCCGGATCCAGCGACCCGTGCCGAACTCGAGGCCCTGTTGGCCTCGGGCGACGAGCAAGGCTTGCACGCCAGATTCGACCAGCCGCTCTCCTTCGGCACGGCGGGGATGCGGGGCCCGCTCGGCGCTGGTCCGGCGCGCATGAACCGCGCCGTCGTGCGCGCCACGACCGCCGGTCTCGCGCGCTGGGTGGCAGAGCAGGGCCATGCGGCACGCCAGGCCGGCATCGTCATCGGGCACGACGCCCGTCACGGCTCGTCGGCCTTCGCCACCGATGCCGCCCTGGTGGCGGCCGCGCAGGGCGTGCATGCCCACCTGTTCGCCCGCCCGCTGCCCACCCCGATCACCGCCTTCGCCGTCCGGCACCTCAGGGCGGCCGCCGGGGTCATGATCACCGCCAGCCACAACCCCCCGGCCGACAACGGCTACAAGGCCTACGCGGCCGACGGCGCCCAGGTGATCCCGCCAGATGATGCCCGGATCGCCGCCCTGGCCGCCGAGCTCGGCCCGCCACCCGTCGTCGAGCTGGCAGCCGCACAACGCCGCCGGATCGAGCACCTCGACGAAGAGGCGCTCCTCGCCGCCTACGCCGAGGCGGTGATCCCGGTCCTTGATCCCCGGGGGCCCCGCCGGCTGCGGGTCGTCTATACGCCGCTCCACGGCGTCGGGGCCGCCGTTCTGCCGGACCTCTTCGTCCGCGCCGGCTTCGACCCGCCGGTGCCGGTCGGCCGGCAAGCCGAGCCCGACCCAGACTTCCCGACGATCGCCTTCCCCAATCCCGAGGAGCCCGGCGCGCTCGACCTGGCCCTCGCCGAGGCCCGACGGGTCTCGGCCGACGTCGTCCTGGCGAACGACCCCGATGCCGATCGCCTGGCGGTGGCCTTTGCCGACCGGGGCGGGTTCCGGATCCTCACCGGGGACGAGCTCGGCGCGCTCCTCGCCGACTACCTGTTGGCGCGGACCCGCGGCGCGGACCGCCTCGTCGCGACGACGATCGTCTCGTCGACGCTGCTCGCCTCGCTCGCCGTCGAGGCCGGTGTCGACTACGCCGAGACGCTCACCGGCTTCAAGTGGATCGCCCGCGCCGCGGCCGGGCATCCCGGTCACCGCCTGATTCTCGGTTATGAAGGGGCCCTCGGCTACGCGGTGAGCGAGGCGGTCGCCGACAAGGACGGGCTGTCTGCCGCCCTGGTCGCGGCTGAGCTCGCGGCTGTCGAAAAGGCGGCCGGCCGCACCCTCGCCGGCCGGCTCGACGACCTCGCGGCGCGCCTCGGGGTGCACCTCACCTCCCAGATCGCGCTGGCCCGGAAGGACCAAGGGGCATCCGCTGGGTTGGCGGCGACGATGGCGCGTCTGCGCGCCCGACCGCCGAGCGAGATCGCCGGCCTCGCCGTGACCGAGGTGGTCGACTACGCCACGCCGACCGGCGGCCTCCCGGCGGCGGACGTCCTCGCCTGGCACCTCGCCAAGACCGCCCGGGTCGTCCTCCGTCCCAGCGGGACCGAGCCGAAGCTCAAGGCCTACCTAGAGGTGAGGACCGAGCCCCCCGGGCAATCCGGGCTCGACGCCGCCCGCCAGCGCGCCCAGGCGACGTTGGGGGAGTTGCGCCACGACGTGGCGGGGATGCTCGCCGGCGGGGCCTAGCTCGCCTGGTTCCGGTTCCCGGCGGATGGGCGCACCGGGGGGTCGAGGAGCGCCACGAAGCCGGGCTTGATCATCTCCTCGATGATGACGAGCCGATCGTCGAAGGGGAAGAAGGCGCTTTTCATCGCGTTGATCGTCAGCCTGCTGAGGTCCTCCCAACCCCAGTGGAAAGTGCCGGCAAGCTGGCAGAGCTCCGACGAGAGCGTCAACCCGCTCATCAATCGGTTGTCGGTGTTGACGGTCACCCGGAAACGCAGATCCCGCAGCAGCCCGATCGGGTGCTCGGCGAGTGCGGCGACGACACCGGTGTGCACGTTCGAAGTCGGGCAGAGCTCCAAGGGCACCCGTCGGTCGCGGATGTAGCTGGCGAGGCGGCCCAGCTTCGCCTGCCCGTCCGGACCGACCGTGATGTCGTCGACGATGCGTACGCCGTGGCCGAGGCGCTCGGCGTTGCACCACTGCAGCGCCTGCCAGATGGAGGGCAGCCCGAAGGCCTCGCCGGCGTGGAGGGTGGCGTGGAAGTTCTCCCGCTGGACGAGCTGGAAGGCGTCGAGGTGCTGGGTCGGGGGGTACCCTGCCTCGGCGCCCGCGACGTCGAAGCCCCCGACCCCCTGGTCGCGATAGTGCACCGCGAGCTCGGCGATCTCCAGCGAACGGGCCGCGGTCCGCATCGCGGTGAGGAGCGCCCTGACGACGATCGGCCGGCCCCCGGCCGAGGTGATGGCCATACCGGCCCGGAAACCCTCGAGGACGGACTCCACCACCTCGACGAGCTCGAGCCCGCTCTCGGTGTGCAGCTCGGGCGCGAAACGAACCTCGGCGTAGACGACGCCGTCGGCGGCGAGATCCTCGACGCACTCCTGAGCCACCCGTTGGAGGGCGTCCTTTCCCTGCATGACGGCCACCGTGTGGGTGAAACCCTCCAGGAAGCGGACCAGGTCCCGCCGGGGCGCGGCGATGACGAAGGACCGGGCCAGTTCGTCGGGGTCGGTCGTCGGCAGGTCCCGGTAGCCGCACTCGCCCGCCAGCTCGACCAGGGTCGTCGGGCGGAGTCCCCCGTCGAGGTGGTCGTGGAGGAGGACCTTGGGCGAACGGACGATCTCGTCAAGGGTGGGGACCCGGTCGCGCATGGCGAAAGGCTAGTTGCCGACCCGGTGGGGCCGTTTCCTCCTCCCGGCGACGGCGGCGCACCCGGACTCGACAGGGGGTCACACGATCCGTTGGAGGATCGGCGGCGCCGCGGCCGGCGGGGACTCGGCCACGTCGAAGGCCCCGGCGAGCGCCTGGCGGGCCCGAGCGAACCGGCCCTCGCTGTCACCGTGCAGCTCGAGGATGGTCTGCCCGGCGACGACGGCGTCGCCGGATTTGACCCGACAGACAACCCCGGCCGACGGGCTCACCTGGTCCTCTTTCCGGACCCGACCGGCACCGAGGCGCCAGGACGCCACCCCGACGGCACGGGCGTCGAGGCGGGCGAGGTACCCGGAGCGCTCGGCGACCACCTCGTCGACCAGGGCCGCCCGCGGCAGCGGCGCGTCGGGGTCGCCCCCTTGGGCGACGACCATTGCCCGAAACCGTTCCAGCGCCGAGCCGTTGCGCAGCGCCATGGCCGGGTCGATGTCACCGAGACCGACGAGGTCGAGCATCTCCCGGGCCAGCGCCAGGGTCACCTCTACCAGATCGGCCGGGCCCTGCCCGGAGAGCGCCTCGATCGCTTCGGCGACCTCCAGCGCATTGCCAACCGTCCGCCCGAGCGGCGCATCCATCGCGGTCAAGAGCGCGACGACCTCCAGATCGTGGTCCCTGCCCAGACCGACCATGGTCGACGCGAGCTCGGCGGCCCGACCTTGCTCGGTCATGAAAGCGCCGGAGCCAACCTTCACGTCGAGCACCAGGGCCGCGGTGCCCTCGGCGATCTTTTTCGACATGATCGATGCCGCGATGAGCGGGATCGACTCGACCGTCGCGGTCACGTCTCGCAAGGCGTAGAGCTTGCGATCCGCCGGCGCGAGATCCTCTCCGGCGGCGCAGATGACACAGCCGACCTCCTCGAGCTGGCGATGGATCTCCTCGGGCGTCAGCTCGGACCGCCAACCCGGGATCGCCTCCAGCTTGTCGAGGGTCCCGCCGGTGTGGCCGAGCCCCCGGCCAGAAAGCTGCGGCACCGCGGCTCCGCAGGCCGCGACCAACGGCGTCAGGACCAGTGAGACCTTGTCGCCGACGCCACCGGTCGAGTGCTTGTCGACCGTCGGACGCCTCAGCCCCGACAGGTCCATCCGCTGCCCCGAGGCGACCATGGCGCTCGTCCAGGCCGCCAGCTCCGCCGGTGACAGGCCCCGCAGATACACCGCCATGAGCAGCGCGGCGATCTGTTCGTCCGGGAGCGCGCCGCGCGCGTACCCGTCGATCAGCCAGTCGATCTCGGCGGCACGAAGCGACCGCCCGTCGCGCTTCGCGCGTATGAGATCGACGAGGTCGAAAGCTGCCGCTGCGTCCCTAGTCGACACTTGGTGCCCGGGAGGACGAGATGCTCTCCGGACCGGTCCAGGCGTCAGGCAACAGGTCCCCGATCGGTACCGGCGGCGACTTCTCGCCCCGGTCCAAGAGCAGACCGACGCTGCCGTGCTCGACGAGGAGCTGGCGGCAGCGCCCGCACGGCATGAGCGGTTTGCCGTCGCGGGTGACAACGCACACGGCGACCAGCGTCTCCGCTCCCCCCGCCACCAGGCTGGAGACCAACCCGCACTCAGCGCACAGGGTCAGGCCGTAGGAGGCGTTCTCGACGTTGCAGCCGACGAAGATCCGGCCGTCCGGTGCGAGGCCCGACGCACCGACGTGCAGCCCCGAATACGGCGCGTAGGCATTGCGGGCGGCCTGCAACGCCTGGGCGCGTAGGTCCGTCCAGTCGATGGCGATCCTCTGACCTGGTCTCGCCGAGCCCACGGGGGCGGACACTACACCCCGACGCAAGAAGTGGCACCCTTCGCCAATTCCTCCTCGGTGACCACGTACGCCACATCCCCGCCGCTGTCTCCGGGCTGGTCGCGCTCCCGACCACCCTCGACGCTCCCGGTCCCGGATCCGAGACGACTGGCCAGTCGCGCCGGTGGAAGCGGATCCGTGCGAGCAGCGTCCCGAGGACCCGACCGTCAGCGTCGACGCCACCGGCCGACCCGACCTGGCCGGCCAGGGCGCCACGTTCACCCGGACACTGGGCTTGCCACGGCCCGCGTCCGGTCGGCCGGTTGGGGCTCTTACTGCGGACGGTATGGCTTGCCGTCGTTGGCGGGCGGGCGGACCCTGCCGACCAGCCCGGAGACGACGGCGATGGTGATGATGTACGGCGCCATGATCAAGATGTTCGAGTTGATCGGCACGTTCAGCACCGCCAGGGTGGCCTGCAGGGAGTTCGAGAACCCGAAGAGCAGCGCCGCCAGGAGTCCCCCGTAGGGGCGCCAGCGACCGAAGATCATCGCCGCCAGGGCCACGAAGCCGAGTCCGGCGGTCATGTCCGACGAGAACTCGCCGGTGGAACCGATGGTGAAGGCGGCTCCGCCGATGCCAGCGATGACGCCTCCCCAGATGACATTGCGATAGCGGACGCTGAGCACGTGGATCCCGACGGTCTCCGCGGCCTCGGGGTGCTCACCGACGGCCCGCACCCGCAGGCCCCAGCGGGTTCTGAACAGCCCGGTCGTGATCACAACGAGGAGCACCGCCGCGATATAGACGAAGATGTTCTGGTCGAACACGTCCGGCCCGAGGATCGGGATCTTGTCGAGCAGCGGAATCGCGATCGGCGAGAAGGTCGGCCCGCTGTTCAACGTGTTCTGATACGGGACGAGCAGCGTGTCGGTGAGATAGTTGGTCAGCCCCAGGGCGAACGCGTTGATGACGATGCCGACGATGATCTGGTCGGCTGCGTAGCGGAGCGACAGGAAGGCGAGCAGCCCGCCGAGCAGCCCGCCGGCGAGGGCCCCGCAGACCAAGCCCAACCACAGGTTCCCCGAGGCGCTGGCGATCATCGCGGCGATGAAGGCGCCCATGAGGAACTGTCCCTCGATCGCGACGTTGATGACCCCCGAGCGCTCGCACATCACGCCCGACATCGACCCGAAGATGATGGGCACCGCCGAGATCAGCGTCACGCCGATCATCCCCACCAGGTTGAGTTCGGCGTTGCGCGCTGCCCAGGCGAGGAACGACCACAGGAAAAGCACCATGCCGATGCTGAAGATGAGGTAGCTGCCCCGGGTCTGACGTCGGATCACGAGCCACACGCCGAGCGCTGCGCAGATGGCGGCGAGCACGACCGAGACCTCGCGCACCGGGAAGTGCAGGGGCGCGATGTACCAGGCGGTGGAGTACGTCGAGGTGAGGTCGAACGTGGTCCGGTCCTGGGATGACACCGCGAGACCGAAGGAGAACAGCATCAGGGCGGACACGAGGAGGAGGAAGATCCCCATCCCCCGCCGCCGCCCGGCCGTGACGATGCGCGCCTCGGTCGACACGACCGGCTTCTCCCTCAAGAGCGCGACCGCGGTCACGACCGGTCTCCAACGGGATCGCGCCCGTCAAGTGGCCCGCGCCCGCTCACGCCGCCCAGCCCCTCGTCAGTAGACCCTGGCCGACGTTCATCCCCCGCAGCCGGTAGACCTCGTTCACCAGGCCGGGTGTAGCGACAAAGAACACGATGATCGCCTGGATGACCGATGCCAGGTCGAGCGGGATCCCGGTCGACGCCTGCATGGAACGCCCGCCGACGTTGAGCGCGGCGAAAAGGAGCGATCCGAGCACGATGCCGATCGGGCGGTTCCGGCCCAGCAGGGCCACGGTGATGCAGTCGAAACCGACCGTCCCGCCGTAGCCGGAGGACAGGAAGTAGTCGGACCCGCAGAGCGAGATCATGCCGGCTAGTCCGGCCAGTCCACCCGAGATCACCAGCACGAGAATCGTCGCCCGGGAGATCTTGATCCCAGCGACCCGCGCCGCGTCCGGGTTCGCACCGACCACCCGGAAACCGAAGCCGAGCGTGCCCCGCCGCAGCAGCCAGGAAACGCCGAGCGCGGCGGCGATGGCGACGAGCACGCCGACGTTTACCCGCAGGTTGTGACCAAAGATGCGGGGAAGCTGAGCGCTCGGGAAGATGGTCCTGCCGACGGCGTTCTGCTGATTCGGCAGCTGGAACGGCTGGGTGGTCAGGGCCAGGACGAGCAGGTTCAAAAAGACGTAGTTGAGCATGATCGTCACGATCACCTCGTGCGCCCCGGTGCGCGCCTTGAGAAAACCCGGGATGAAGCCGGCCAAAGAGCCCCCGACGAACCCGGCGAGGATGCACAGCGGGACGTGGATGATGGCCGGCGGGTTGACCTCGAAGCCCACGTAGCTCGCTGCCATGGCCCCGGCGATCAGCTGTCCCTGACCGCCGATATTGAACATGCCGGTGCGGAAGCCGAGCCCGACGCCGAGCCCAGCGACGCAGAGCGGCGACGCGTAGAGCAGCGTCTCGCTGATTGGCGTAAGCGCCGCGGTCCAGCCTTGGCCGGTGCGGATGGCGTGGCCGATGACGAAAGGGTCCCCCAACGAACCGGTGAACAGGTCCCGGTAGGCGTCGCCGACGGTGAAGAACGTCACGCTCGCCGTCGTTCCGGGATGGCTGAAGAGTTCCGACCAGGCGTGGAGCACGTTGGCCTGCGTGACGATGATGAGGATCGCCCCGACGAACAGGCCGCTGAATATGGCGAGCGCCGTCACCATGACGACGTTCGCCTCCACCATCCAGTGGAAGAACCGACTCCATCTCGAGGGGGCAGGCGCCGCGGCGGCCTCCCCCGCCGGGGGTGCCACCGCCCCAAGGGTGATCCCCGTGTCGCTCACCTTGGGGGCTCCGGCGCCAGCGCGGCGACCGGCGACCCTGACCCGGCACCGTCCTCGGTGACCCCCGCCATCAACAGGCCGATCTGCTCGCGCCCCACGCCCGGATCGACGATGTCCATGATCCGGCCGCGGTAGATCACGGCGATCCGGTCGCCGAGCGCGAGCACCTCGTCGAGTTCGGACGAGATGATGACAACGGCGGCGCCACGATCACGCTCCTCGACGATGCGCTTGTGGACGTACTCGATCGAGCCGACGTCGAGCCCCCGGGTGGGCTGCGCGGCGACGAGCAGGGTCGTGGGCCGGGACAGCTCGCGGGCGACGATCACTTTTTGTTGGTTGCCGCCGGACAAGGTGCTGACGAGCATGTCCACGGAACTCGCCCGAATGTCGAAGTCCCGCATATTTTCCTCCCCGCTGCGTCTCACCTCACCGAGGTTGCGCGCACCGAAGCGGGCGTGGGGCGCGACGTCGAAGACGTCGAGAATGAGGTTGTCGGCGACGGTCATCGAGACCACCAGGCCGTCCCGCACCCGGTCCTCGGGTATGTGGGCCATCCCGGCGCGCAGCCTCAGCTTCGGGCTGGCGCCGGTGATGTCACGACCGAGGAAGGTGACCCTGCCGCTCGCCAGTTCGACCAGGCCGCACAGCGCCTCTTCGATCTCGGTCTGCCCATTTCCCTGGACACCGGCGAGGGCGAGGATTTCGCCCGCCCGCACGTCGAAGCTGATGTGGTCGACCACGGTCAGTCCCCGCGGGTCTTCGACCGTCAGGTCGTCCACCGTCAGCACCACATCCCCGGGATGGGCCGTCTCTTTGTGCACCACGAGCTCGACCGAGCGGCCGACCATCATCGTCGCGAGCTCCGCCTCCGTCGTCGCCTGGGGGGTCGTCGTGCCGATGACCGCCCCGAGCCGCATGACGGTAATCCGATCGGCGACCGCGAGGACTTCCTTCAGTTTGTGCGTGATGAAAAGGAGTGAGCGGCCAGACGCCGCCAGCGACCGCATGATCGCGAACAACCCCTCGGTCTCCTGCGGCGTGAGGACCGAAGTCGGCTCATCGAGGATGAGGAGCTGGGCGTCGCGCGAGAGCGCCTTCAGGATCTCGACGCGCTGCTGGACCCCCACGGGGAGCTCCTCGACGACCGCGTCCGGGTCGACTTCCAGCCCGAACTCCTCGGAGATCCGGTGGACTTCCGCCCGCGCCTGGCGCCGGTCAAGCAGACCGAAATGGCGGGTCGGTTCAAAGCCCAAGGCGACGTTCTCGGCAACGGTGAACACCGGCACGAGCATGAAATGCTGATGGACCATGCCGATGCCGTGCCGGACCGCCTCGCCGGGGTCAGCAAAGTGCACGTTCTCACCGTCGAGCGCGACCTCGCCGGAGTCCGGGTGCATGAGGCCGAACAGGACGTTCATCAACGTCGTCTTGCCAGCGCCGTTCTCGCCCAAGAGCGCGTGGATCTCACCGGGTTCCACGGTGAGATCCACATCATCGTCCGCGACGAGGGACCCGAAGGTCTTGGTGATCCCAGTCAGCTCAAGCTTCACGGCTACCTCGAACTGGCAACAGGAGGCCGGGCCCGAGTGGCCCGGCCGCCTGTCCGAGATGTCGTCAGTTGCACCGGTCAGTCACGGCCCGGGTCCGAGGTCCGGATCCGGGCCGTGGCCCGAGGAGCCGACTAGCTCGCCGGGTAGGAGTTCGGGTCGACCGAGACCGTCCCGGCCTCGATCATCTTCTTGATGGTGTTGATACCCCCTTGCAGCGCCTTCGGGATCTTGCTGGCGAAGTCGTGGTACGGCGACAGCGACACGCCGCCGTTGGCGAGCGTGCCGAAGTAGTTGCCGCCATGGAACTTGCCATGGGCCGCCGAGAGCGCGGCGTTCTCCACCGAAGTGACGATCCCCTTCGTCACGCTGGTGAGGAAGAGCGGGCAGTAGTTCGGCGCCGAGAAGCAGCCATCGGTGTCGACCCACTCCATCGTGACGCCGTGACCCGACGCCTTGACCTGAGCCGCCGCGCCGAGTCCGACCGAACCGGCGACCGAGAAGATGACGTCGGCGCCTTCGGAAATCAGCGACGCCGCGTCCGTCTTTCCTGCCGCTTGGCTGGTGAACGAGCCGGTGAACACGCCCGACCCGTCGAAGCTGCCCTTGGGACGCTTCTTCTTCGGGGTCCAGCCGAGGGCGACCACATGCTTGTGGTCGACCTTGTCAAAGTAGCGGACCCCGGCGACCCATCCGTCCATGTAGATGGTGACGGTTGGGATGTCCTCACCACCGAAGGTTCCGACCTTGCCCGTCGTGCTCATCGCGGCTGCGAGGAAACCTCCGATAAAGGCGTCCTGGTTGGTGTCGTAGAGCAGGGAGTCGATG